>Ga0209279_10000873_pt1 | contig 17558 bp, 16 predicted proteins | sample CoawatmetaG00DNA_3_FD_187508 | JGI IMG/M metagenome (GOLD analysis project Ga0209279, IMG submission 187508) | Marine microbial communities from the West Antarctic Peninsula - Coastal water metaG006-DNA (SPAdes) (version 2) | ecosystem: Environmental > Aquatic > Marine > Coastal ... | reverse complement strand
ATCCGTGCTTTATATACTGAAATTTGATCCAGTGTAGAGTCAGGTCTTGCTAGATAAACGTACTCAAACAAACAAGGGGTTGGCTCAGGATTATCAGCACATTGCTGACTATGAAGCTGGCCTTGAGTATCAATGAATACAGCCTCGCCAGGAGCAACATCCCTTAAAGTTGTATAGCCAAGAGCAGAAAAAGAGGAGTTTTCAGAGGCAATAATATATTCTTTTTGAGTCTTGCCCTGCCTTTCTCCAATTACTAAAGGGCGAATGCCTCTTGGATCTCTAAATGCTAATAGACCAAAGCCAGTAATTAATGCAAGAACAGCATAAGCTCCATGACATCGAGAATGAGTTTTTTTAACAGCCTGAAAAAAGTGTTTTGTTGACGGTAAAATCGCTCTTTGTTTACCAAGCTCATGAGCAAAAATATTTAAAAGCACTTCCGAATCAGAATCAGTATTTAAATGACGCATCTCCGCGTGAAATAGCTCTCGAGCTAAAGCCTTCGAATTAGTTAAATTACCGTTATGCGCAAGACTAATTCCATAGGGTGAATTGACATACATAGGCTGGGCAAATTCTTTTCCAGCACCCCCGGCAGTTGGATATCTTACATGCCCAATTCCATAATGCCCTACCAGCTTATTCATATGACTTTGATGAAAAACATCACGGACATAGCCCATTGATTTTCTGCTATGCAACCTTCCCTCATTGTCGCAGACCACCATCCCTGCAGCATCTTGGCCTCGATGTTGAAGCATTAACAAAGACTCGTATATTGAGCTGGCTACATGCGTTTCAGACGATATACCTACAATTCCACACATTATGTCTTACTGGTTGAAGTGATATTGGAATCAAGCATAACTGAATTTTTATTAGAGATCATATCTTTAAAGAATTTTTCTGCTTCAGGTGCAAATTTTTCAAGCAAAGGGCCACTTTTAGATTGCACTATAAACTCAGACTGCTTAATGTTTGCAGGTGTAATCAGGTAAATAATTACAATTAATATAGTCCCTCTCATGCATCCAAATAGAGCGCCAAGCAACCTGTCTAAACCACCCATGCCTGACCAGTGAGTTAAGTTTTTGATAATTTTAATTGCAAACCCACCAGAGAATATAATCCCTGTAAAAATAATAAAAAGAGAAGCTATTCTTTTGAGTTCGTCGTTTGCAATGTAAACAGAAATATAAGGATCTAGATACTCATCTAAAAACATAGCTGCAGCAAATGCAAAAATCCATAAGGCTAGCGATAGAGATTCTTGAATAAAGCCACGAAAAAAAGCAATTAAACCTGAAAGCAGGATTATGCCAAGTAATACGAAATCAAAACTAATAAAGTCTATGGATTCCAAGTGATAATTTCTCCCGTAGTAATACCTGCAATCTTATTAAGTACAACCTGATTAGTTCGAATGTCGTCTTTAGATACAAAAGGTCCGACCAGAACGGTAGTGAGAGTTTTATTGGATTCGTTCGGTTTAGCAAATGCTGGGAAGCCATTGTCACCAAAGGATTGAATAACCTTGGTAACTGTTTCAGGTGAACCAAAAGCACCAACTTTATATACATAAAGATCGAAATCTATTTCTTCTATTATAGATTTTGCAGAAGCAATATTGTCTTGAATATCTACCGTAAAATTACTATCTTCTATTTGTGATGGCTCCATATTTGAAAAGTCCTCAGAGAGCTCAGATGCGATGGGGAGACTAGGAATAATAACCTTATTTGTTGTCTGATATTTTGGCTGAGGAGAGAGTGCAAAAATTAAGATCCAGATAAGAATAGTAGAAGTAATAAAAATTCCTGCGAAACGATTAAAGTTCATTTATGTCTCTGGGTATAATTTAGAAAGAAGACTGGCAAGCTTTTGGCGTAAGTCTTTTCTATGAACAATCATATCTATGGCACCATGCTCTAGAAGAAACTCTGATTTTTGAAAATCTTCCGGAAGATCAACCCTAACTGTTTGCTCAATAACTCTTCGTCCTGCAAACCCAACAAGAGCTTTAGGTTCGGCAATATTAATATCTCCAAGCATTGCTAAGCTAGCAGAGACTCCACCATAAATTGGATCAACCATTACTGAAATATATGGCAGTTTAGCTGCTTTTAATTTTTCTAGAGCTGCGGCTGTTTTTGCCATTTGCATCAAAGAGATCATAGATTCTTGCATTCGCGCTCCACCACTGGTTGCAAAGCATATAAAAGGTGTTTTGCTCGCTATTGCAGCATCAATACCTTGAACAAATTTTGTACCAACTACTCCTCCCATTGATCCACCCATGTATCTAAATTCAAAAGCAGCAACAATGATGCTTCTTCCCTCTAATCTACCCTTCCCAATAAGGATTGCTTCCTCTTCTCCAGTCAAGGCAACCGCCTCTTTAATCCTCTGAGAATATGCCTTTGTGTCTTTAAATTTTAAAATATCCTTCGTAGTAATATTTGTTGCAAGGTCCTCGAAAGCTCCTCCATCAAAGAAAAATGACATTCTTGTTCGAGCTCCAACTCTAAGATGATGATCACATTTAGGACAAACAAATAGAGATTTCTCTAGCTCAGGCTGATAAAGAATTGCCTCGCAGGCAGGGCAGTTATTCCAAAGACCATCTGGGACTTTACTTTTGGGAGACTTGGGTTCGCTGCTTGATCCAATAGAAGGAATTAATCTTGTTAGCCAATTCATGGATTTATAGCTGTTGAAATTTCATTAAGGTAATTGTATATTTTTTTATAATCTTTGTTTTCAGATTGCTGTTGAATCATTTCCACCAAAACAGAGCCAATCACCACTCCATCAGATATTAGACTTAACGCACGAGCATCAGATGCCGTTTTAATTCCAAATCCAGCCAATACAGGCAAATTAGTACTGTTTTTAATGTTAAGTATGTTTGTTTGAATTTCATTCTCATTGAGATTAGAGGCTCCCGTGACCCCTCTAAGAGTTACATAATAGATAAAGCCTGAGCTGCTCATGCAAATCTTTTGAATGCGATCATTATCTGTAGTGGGCGAAATTAATGAAATTGATGCAATATTTTTATTCTGGATTCCTATATCTTCTAGACTGCTTTCTCCAGGAACATCAACAATCAAAACAGCATCTGTTCCTCTTTCATGAATAGATTCCAGCGCTTTTGAGTTAGCTAGAAAGGTATTGATATACCCCATTAATATTACAGGTGTCTCAGAATCTTTGCTTCTAAACTCCTCAACGAGAGAAAAAATCATATCTAGAGATGTATTAGCCTGCAATGCTCGGTCATGAGCTGCCTGAATAATTGGGCCCTCTGCTATTGGGTCAGTAAACGGAACTCCCAGCTCAATAATATCAACTCCAGATGATACAAATTGATGCATCAACTCTAAGGTTGTACTTATATCTGGATCTCCAGCTACTAAATATGCAACTAATGCTTTTTTTGAGTTTTCTTTTAAAGAAGTAAACTTTCTTTCCAGCCTAATCAAGAGAAATTCCGTCCATAGTAGCAACAGTATTAATATCTTTGTCCCCTCTTCCAGAGACATTAATCACAATATTATCCTTTTTATTAAATTTGCCAGAGAGATGATCCAATGCAGCAAAAGCATGAGCTGTTTCTAATGCAGGCATAATTCCCTCTAATCGAGTGACCATATGGAATGCATCAAGTGCTTCCTTATCATTAACCGCTAAATAGATAGCTCTCCCTGAATCTTTTAAGTTTGAGTGCTCTGGACCCACTCCGGGATAATCTAGTCCAGCTGAAATAGAATGGGTGTCTATCACTTGACCATTTTTATCCTGCATCAAGTAACTTTTTGCACCGTGCAAAATACCTGGATGTCCATCATTTAAGGGTGCGGCGTGCTTACCAGTTTCGATGCCACTTCCTGCAGCCTCAACTCCGATCAATTGAACCTCAGGATCGGAAACAAAAGGGTGAAAAATACCCATTGCGTTAGACCCTCCTCCAACACAAGCAATGATAGCTTCTGGAAAAGCATTAAAGCGCTCAATAGATTGATCACGCAACTCTCTGCCTACAATAGAATTGAAGTCTCTCACAATCATTGGATATGGATGGGGACCCGTAACACTTCCAATAATATAATAGGTGTCATCTATATTGGTCACCCAATCTCTCATAGCTTCATTTAGAGCATCTTTTAGTGTGGCTGTGCCAGAATCTACCGCATGCACTTCTGCTCCAAGCAGTTTTATACGATAAACATTCAAAGACTGACGCTGTACATCTGCAGCACCCATATAAATATGGCATTCTAAACCAAGCCTTGCTGCAACTGTGGCAGTGGCCACTCCATGTTGACCGGCCCCGGTTTCTGCAATAATACGTTTTTTGCCCATCGCCTTAGCTAAAAGGATTTGACCTACAGTATTATTAATTTTGTGAGCCCCTGTATGATTTAAATCTTCGCGTTTTAACCAGATATTCGGGCCATCGTAATGCTTGGTAAGCCTGTCTGCAAAATACAACGGAGATGGTCGTCCAACAAAGTGGCATAAATCTTGATCAATTTGTTTTAAAAAATCAGGATCACCTTTTAATTGATCATAAGTATCTTCCAGTTCTTTTAAGGCAAACATGAGAGTTTCTGGAACAAATTTCCCCCCATAATCACCAAAGAAACCATCTGCATTAGGCAGATTCTTTAAATTATCCATGATTAAACGTTGTCATTATCTCGCTCATTAATGAGTTGTCTTTGATTCCAAGCTCTGATTCTACCCCAGAGTTAATATCAATACACCAAGGATTTAAGGAAATTGCAGATTGAAGATTAGTGCTGTTGATACCGCCGGCCAATATAAAATTCTTGCTTAAATCTATTCCTTTTAACAGCCCCCAGTTAAAGGATTGACCAGTCCCACCGTATAAATTCTCAGAAAATGTTTCATAAAGAATACCTTGCGCAGATGGAAAATTATTACTCATGGATAGAGACTGCCTATTTTGTACTGGAATACTTTTCCAAAATGGTTGATGGAACTGACTGCAAAAGCTATCAGACTCATCTCCATGAAACTGCAAAATTGTATTTGGTAAAATTTCAATAGCCTGATAGACCTCTTCAATGGAAGGGTTTACAAAAATACACACAGGTATAGTGTGGTGAAAATCAAAACCTGCAAGTTGCTTTATAAAACTAGGTTCTATTTTTCTAGAGCTTTGCTTAGCAAAAATAAACCCTGCAAAGTGAGCATCAAGAGCACATACATGCTTTAAAGACTCTAGAGTTGTTAGTCCGCAGAATTTAATTTTCATTTGAAGTTAATAAAATACTTAAAAAGGAATTTGTGCGCATTAGCTTTATTGAGGGCAAATTTTTATACTCGGCTCCTAGAAAAAATAGACCTTTAGCTTGCGCTGTTTTTCCGGCACTCATTCTATCTTCAGATTCTAAAATATCTTGCATGCTGATTTGCAATCTTCCTGACGCCCTCTCCAATAAAGTGCCAACTATTATCCTTACCATATTATACAAGTAAGCATTGGCACAGATTGTAACTACAATAAAATCTTCTTTTTTGCTAATAGCAATACTGTTAATCGTCCTAACAGGATTATTAGCAGTGCATTTTGAGCCCCTGAATGAACTAAAGTTATGAGTTCCCAGTAAAAAATTGGATTCACTTTGCATCAAATCAATATCTAGAGTGTTTTTCTCCCAAAAGACATAATCTTTTAAAAAAATTGGTCGGGTAAGCCCAGTATAAATAATATATGCATAAGTTCTTTTGATCGCATCAAACCTAGAATGAAAATCTTTGGGCGCTTCATGCAATGAGGTCACAGATATAGAGTCAGGCAAGGCGGAGTTTATTCCCCTCAACCACTGCTCAAGGCTTCTATCGTCAACTGACTCAAAGTCAAAGACTTGGCCAAGAGAATGAACGCCTGCATCTGTTCTGCCTGAATAATTTATTGTATTAGTTAACCGGCCTACTGATGAAATCGCTTGCTCAAGAGAGCCTTGAACCGATTGAGCATTTTTTTGAGACTGAAATCCTGAAAAGCTAGAACCGTCATATTCGCATGCTCCAACAAATTTCACGATTTATTTTTTTTGGTCCAACAGTTCCTTTGCGGCTTGAAGGATAGATGGGTCAGTGGAGCTGGAAAGCAACTTTTTAAGAATCACTTCGGCATTTTCCCAGTCACTCATGTCAATATATGTTCTCACGAGATCTAACTCCTGGGTTTCAATATCATTGGTAATACTAAGATTAGATTGAAATATAGCAGAGTCATCTTGCTGGAAGTCCTCTTCAACTGCCGATTTGGTAAAGGAGGGTTTTCGATTAAATCGAATTAAAATAAAAGCAATTACAAAACCTAGAATTAAAGATAGCAAAGCAACCCAAATTAGATCTTTTAATTGAAATGCTCTAGAGGAATCAATTGACTCTGCTGCTGAAGAAGCTTCAGAAGCATTTAATGAAATAATAGAGGTATTTTTTTCAATTATCTCTAAGCCAGATAAGTTAGAATTTTTCTTTATATTAGTATCTACAGTCTTTAAAGACTTAGTATCTAGATCTAAATTTTTGCTTTTGGTAGTCTCTTCTAATTGAACTTGTGGTTTTTCTGGAGCAGTAAGTATTAATTGTCTTCCAGAAATAGTTGCCGCCTTTCTTGGAAGAGAAGACATAAAATTAATTGATTGTCTTGCATCTTTGTTGGCTGTAGACATGACTAGATCTGAAGATGGCATGACAAGATCAACATCATTTCTAACCAAATTAATATTCTCATCAATAAAAGCATTAGGATTTTCTAAATAAAATGCCCACATGATTTGATAGATAGATGCATCATAATTATCTTTCACAGATTGAGCGACACTCCACATTGTTTCAATATTTTCACTCTGAACTGCCTGAGGAGCTAGCGCTAAACTGGGCAATGGAGAAAGTATTTTTTTATCTGACTCAGAAGATAGCTGGGAACTTTTAGCAGGCTCAATAAAACTGGCATCAGAATCACCTGCTATAGCAGCCTGAATATCATACCTTTGAGGTTTACCATATATTTTTTTGGCAGGAAGTTTAAAAGATAGCTCTCTAGGAGATTGCTCTTTAAGACTGTTCTGTGGCAGAAAGATAAAAATATCTTTGGAAGTTTGGTCGCCTGCTCTTAATCTAAAAGAAAAGTATGTATCTTGAAAGTTAGCTGGCAATGCAAGGGTCAGTCTCTTAAAAACATCCATATCTTCGAACAAAAGATATTCCAGGGCCGCATCTGATAGAGAATCATTCGATTTGAAATCATTTAGCTCAATATCGTTTTCGCTCAATGATGGAAGATTATTAATTTGTATAGAAATTAAATAATTACCATTGGTATTAACTGAAACCTCGGGGCTACCAATAATCCCCTTAGCTTGAGCAATAGAAATAAATAAAGATAGGAGAATAACAAAATTTTTCATTAAAACTTATTTGTTGCAAGCAACCTTTCCGCAATTTGCACTGCATTTAATGCAGCACCTTTTCCATAAACATTATCCGCTACAATCCATAATGAAACCCAGGTTTGTTCGGCGAGTTCTTGCACTCGAATCCTTCCAACAAAAACATCCTCAGTATCATTTGCATGCTCAACCGGCGTTGGATATTCCAATTTTTTAGGATTATCAATTACTTGAATACCTTCGGAATTTTTGAGCAATTTAATCAGATGATCGCGGGAAGTATTTTTAGATATTTTACAAAACACTGCTTCTGAATGCCCATTAAAAACTGGCACCCTAACGCATGTTGCTTGAACAAAAATTTTAGGATCAAGGATTTTATGAGTTTCCCAAGTTAATTTCATTTCTTCCTTCGTGAAGTCATTGTCTAAAAAAACATCACATTGAGGAATAACATTAAAAGCAATTTGCTTAGGGTAGACGCTTGGGGGTCCTGAAGAGTCTGAAAAATAGGTTTGGTTATGAAGTTCTTCTAGCGCTGCTTTTCCAGTACCAGATACTGCTTGATAGGTGGCCACATTCATCAGCTCAATATTTAATTCGTCATGAATGGGTTTTAAAGCCATTAATAATTGCGCAGTGGAGCAATTAGGATTCGCAATTAAGGCAGGGCCTTCAATCTGATCAAGAAGGCTACCATTTATCTCAGGAATAATTAGCGGCACATCTTCTTCATATCTAAAATGAGAAGAGAGGTCTATAACATATGCACCAACCTCAACAAAAGCTCTTGCGTATTTTGCTGCGATTGATGAGCCAGCTGCAAAAATTATCAAGTCAATAGATTCGGGTTGAAACGATTCAAGAGATTGAACTTCATAATCCACACCATTGAAGCTGATATTGCTTCCCACTGTTGAATTACCTAGTGGAATAAATTTTTTTACTGGATATAATTTTTTTTCTAATAATTTAATAATCTTTTTACCCACTACCCCAGTGGCTCCAATCAGCGCAAGATTTATAGGAGAACTACTCATTTTTCATGAATTTTATTAGGATTGGTGCGACTTCAGAAGTTTTAATAAAATCTGAGCTTGTTGATATGTCCTTAGTTCTATGGCCTCCCTGGATAAAATGCTGAATAGCAGATTCAATTTTTGCAGCAAGATCTTTTCTGCCTAAGGAGTATTCAAGTGCCATAGCCAAAGAAGAGATCATAGCGAGTGGATTCGCAATACCTTGACCTGCAATATCAGGTGCGCTTCCATGACAAGGCTCGTACATTCCTTGCCCGGAGCTATTTAATGATGCTGAGGGTAACATTCCTATGGAGCCAGTTAGGGTTGCTGCAATATCAGATAAAATATCACCAAAAAGATTGCTAGAAACAATAACGTCATATTGATTAGGATTAAGCACTAGCTGCATGGCAGTATTGTCAGCAAGCTGATGTGATAATTCAACCTCTGGATAATCAGGACCCATTTCAGTGACAATGCCGCGCCAAAATTTTGATACCTCTAAAACGTTTGCTTTTTCAACTGAGCATAATTTTTTGTTTCTATTCATCGCAGCTTCAAATGCAACTTTAGCAATTCGTCTTATCTCGTCTTCGTTGTAAACCATCGTATTAAATGCATATTTAGGATCTGAATCTTCGACTAAGCCGCGAGGCTCGCCAAAATATACTCCTCCAGTAAGCTCTCTCACGATTAAAATATCTAGATTTTCTATAATGTGATTCTTTAATGGTGATGCAGATGCTAATTCATTGAATAAAAAAGCAGGTCTAAGATTTGCAAATAATCCAAGTGACTTTCTTAATCCTAGCAAGGCTTGTTCAGGCCTTAGATCCCAACCAAGATGATCCCATTGGGGGCCTCCTACCGCTCCAAATAATACTGCATCTGAATTTTTTGCTATTTCTAGGGTTTCTTCGGTCAATGGCTTTCCGTAAAGATCATAAGAGGTACCACCTACATCACGCTCTAAAACGTTAAAGTCAAGATCATTAGATTCTTTCAGATAATCTAAAACCTCAATCGCGGAAGTTGTAACTTCTTTACCAATACCATCACCGGGAAGAATTAAAATTTGTTTAGTCATGTTTTGTAAAGAATTTATTTAAAAAGCCAAGGTCTTTTCTGGCTATAGTTCAACTCAAAAGCTTCAATACTGCCTTTGTCTTTCATTGTAATATCAACATCATCAAGATTGTGAATAATACGATTTAATAAATTATCATCAACATTAAAAGGTATTAAAAGATCAGATCCAACCGTTAGCTCCTTAGAGGCTAAGTTAATGGAAATATCTTGGGGGGACTGAGCTGATAATTCAAATAAAATATTGACATTTTCCTTGGATAGCTGAACAGGTAACACTTGATTTTTAAAGCAATTGTTATAGAAAATATCTCCAAAGGAGCTAGCTATTACTGCTTTAAATCCAAAGTCTCTTAAAGCCCAAACAGCATGTTCTCTGCTAGACCCGCATCCAAAATTATCTCTTGCAAGAAGAATTTGGGAGTTCTGAAAAGATGGTTGATTAAGAATAAAATCTATATTTATTTCCCTTTGACTGGAAGTCATGCCAAGCAAACCTTTATCAAGATATCTCCAACCATCAAAGAGATAGTCTCCAAAACCAAATTTTTTAATAGATTTTAAATATTCTGTTGGAATAATTTGATCAGTATCAATATTATCGCGATCAAATGGAGCGACAACACCTTGAATTATTTCACTGCTCATGAGGGGTCCGAGATGATGCCGTTAATAGCAGTTAACGCTGCCATCATTGGGCTCATTAAATGAGTTCTACCTAAATTACCTTGCCTGCCTTCAAAATTTCTATTTGAAGTAGAAGCGCAACGTTCATATGGTTTTAGTTGATCTGGATTCATCCCTAAGCACATAGAGCATCCTGGATCACGCCACAGAAAACCTGCATCCTCAAAAATTTTATCTAGGCCCTCCTTCTCCGCTTGAGCTTTAACTAAACCAGATCCTGGAACAACGATTGCTTCAATAATGTTACTAGAAACTTTTTGTCCTTTAATCACGCTAGCCGCAGACCTTAAATCCTCTATTCTAGAATTTGTACATGATCCAATAAAAACACGATCAAAACTAAGATCTTTAAGTGTCGTTGCTTTTTCTAGACCCATATACATTTTAGCTAGTTTTAAATTTTCTACCTGATCCAAAGGAACATCTGATTCATTTGGAATATTTTCATCAAAATCAACAGTCATTTCTGGAGATGTGCCCCAAGTTACCTGAGGTTTCAGCGTTCCAACATCTATAATTATTTCTTTATTAAACACAGCATCTTCGTCAGAATGAAGTGTTGTCCAAAAATTTTGAGCCTGCTCAAAATCCTGTTGGCTCATGCCACCATGATCTCGCACATAATTTAAAGTAGTTTGATCAACCGCGATTAAACCAACTTTAGCTCCAGCCTCTATAGCCATATTACAGATGGTCATCCTTGATTCCATTGAAGCTGAATCAATATAAGAGCCAGCAAATTCAATTGCATGACCAGTTCCTCCGGCTGTTCCAATGAGTTTAATTAAATGAAGCACTATATCTTTTGAGGTCACTCCATCCTGGGGTTTGCCTTGAAAGAGCACTTGCATATTTTGTAATTTGGAAATTTTTAAGCATTGTGTTGCTAAGACATGCTCTACTTCAGATGTTCCAATACCCATCGCTAAGCAACCAAATGCTCCATGGGTAGAAGTATGAGAGTCACCGCAAACAATTGTCATTCCAGGTAAGGTGTAGCCCAACTCAGGGCCCATCACATGAACAATACCCTGCTCCTTAGACTCAATATCAAACTGTAAAATTTCAAATTCATTGCAGTTTTTATCAAGTTCCATAACCTGAATTTTAGAAATCTCGTCTTCAATAAATTCTGCTTTAAATGAATCACCTCTGATCGTGGGAACATTATGATCTGGGGTGGCAACATTTGCATTCAGTCTCCACGGAGATAGATTTTTGTGCCTTAAACCCTCAAAGGCTTGGGGAGAAGTAACTTCATGAAGGTAATGACGATCAATATAAACTAAGGCCTCTTTGGACTCATAGGTCTGGACTAAATGATCATCCCAAAGTTTATCGTATAGAGTTTTCATTATTTGGTGAATGGAAGAGATTGATCTACATCAGCACACTGAGCACGATTTCTAAGCAGATGGTCCATAAGGACTAAGTTAGCCATAGCCTCAGCTATTGGAACTGCTCGAAGACCAACACAAGGATCGTGCCTGCCTGTGACCTCAATTTCTACCTCTTCCCCTTTAGTATTAAGGCTTTGTCCTTTAGCTTTGATGCTGCTGGTTGGTTTAATAAGGAATTCTATATCTATAGAATCTCCATTAGATATCCCACCAAGAATTCCACCTGCATTGTTTGTAGTAAAGCCATCTTTACGGATTTCATCTCTAATCTCTGAGCCTTTCAGATCTAATATCCCATCAACATTGCCAATTGATACTGACTTAACTGCATTGATACTCATGATGGCTTTAGCTAAATCAGCATCTAGCTTATCAAACACAGGCTCTCCAAGACCAACTGGGCAGTTTTCTACGCAGACTCCTAATTTAGCACCAACAGAATTCCCCTCTTGAATTAATTCAGCAAATAATTTGTCGAGATCCTTAATTCTCTTACTGTCTGCAAAAAAATATTTGTTTGTTTGAGCTTCACTAGGATTGATCAAACCTGCTTTTATTGAGCCAATCTGGCTTACATACCCAGTTGCCTTGATACCAAGAGCATTTAGATATTTTTTAGCTACTGCTCCTGCCGCCACCCTCATAGCTGTCTCTCTGGCACTTGATCGACCGCCACCCCTGTAGTCTCTATGACCATATTTTGCTTGGTATGTAATATCAGCATGATTCGGTCTAAATGTATCTTGAAGATTAGAGTAGTCTTGAGATCTCTGATCTTCGTTATAAATAATTAAACTGATGGGTGTTCCGGTTGTTTTGCCTTCAAAAACTCCGGAAAGAATTTCTACTCTATCGCTCTCTTTGCGTTGTGTTGTAACATCCGATTGCCCAGGCTTTCTGCGATCTAATTCTGTTTGAATCTCCTCAGTTGAAATCTCTAATTGAGGAGGACAGCCATCAATAATGCACCCAAGTGCCTTGCCATGACTTTCGCCATAAGTAGTGACTTTAAATAATTTTCCGTATGTATTGCCTGACATACGCAGAATTATAGACCAAAAAGCCTAATTGAGTCTTATCTGAGGGTTGATAGACCGCCGTCTACATTGATAGTTTGGCCAGTAATCCAATTTTCTTTTGCTGATAATAGTCCATATATTATTCCAGCAATCACTTTTGGGTCACCAATTGCATTCAATGGGTGTCTTTCTTGGGATGCTTTGATCCGCTTGTCATCGCTTAGTAAGTTGGCAGCTAAAGGAGTGTTCGTTAAAGATGGTGCAATGCAATTCACCGCCACTCTAGGAGCCAATTCGGCAGCTAGACTTCTCGAAAAACCTTCTAAAGCTGCCTTAGATGCTGAAATAGATGTATGAAATGTCATTCCTGAAGTTGCTGCAACCGATGAAATAAAAACAACGGATGCTCCGGCATCTTTTTTTAGATTTGGCAGAACTTTTTTAACAACATTAAAAGCTCCTTCAAAATTAATTTTCATGTCCTCCTGAATATCCTCTAAGTCCATTCGCTGCAGCGACTTTAATGAAATTGAACCTGGGCAATATAAGAGCCCATCAATGGATTCTGGGAGTTCATCTAGTTGAGATAAGTCCTCATTAGGATCTAATTTAAAGAAATCTCCATCCTCAATAACCATTTGTGACCTTGAGGTCACTATCGGGTTATCCCCTGCTTCTCGAATAAGAGCTGTTACTTCTTGACCAATTAATGAGCCGCCGCCAATAATTAAGATATTTTTTTTCATGCTAATAATAATTTTTCCAATAAAGCTAATACAATAATAAATTGTGATGATTCAAATAAATTCAACCCTTAAAAACCAATTGATTATTGGTTTTTTTGCTGTGTTTCTAAGTACTTGTTCCAGCTTCACGCCCCAGGTATATTTTCCATCTAATGAATATGATGTAAGTATCCATAGAGATTTTTGGGGCATTCCTTACATTAAGGGTGAGACGGATATGGATGTAGCATATGGAATCGGCCTCTCCCATGCAGAAGATGCCTACGACGACTTAGTTGAACTCATGCCTTTGTATAGAGGGAAGAGTGCCCTTTTTAATGGTCTAAAAGGAGTGGAGACAGATTATCTGGTAAGGCTTCTTCGAGTCCATCAAAATGTAGAAAAGTTTGCCAAAGATCAACTCTCCGATAGGTCATTGCAAATGGCTCAAGCTTATGCCGATGGAGTTAACCAATTTGCCAAAGATAACCCAAGCAAAGTAAATCAAAGACTTCATCCCATTACAAAGGAAGATATAATTGCAGGATCCTACATACAACATCTATTTTTTGCAGGGCTCGATAGTGGTTTGCAAACAATGTCAGATCATATATCTAAGTCGATTCCAACAGGCTCTAATGCCATAGCTGTAAATGGAGTAAAAACTGAAGGTGATTCCTCTTTTCTTCTCATCAACTCTCATCAGCCTCTTGCAGGGCCTGTTGGTTGGTATGAATTAAATGTAGAAAGCCAATCTGGCTGGAATGCCCATGGTGGAAATTTTCCTGGGTCTTTTGTGGTAAATGTTGGTTTTAACAAAGATATTGGATGGGGGGCAACGGTAAATAGACCGGATGTTTTAGATATCTTTGAGCTCACTGTCAATCCAACAAATCCAGATGAATATCTCTTAGACAAAGCATGGGTTCCATTTGAAATAGAAGAAGATTATTTACAAATTAAGCTTCTTGGTTTTTTAAAGATTAAAAGTAAGCAAAGTTTTAAGTACTCTAAATTTGGTCCTGTGCTTGAAATACAAGATAAAGTTTTTGCTCTAAGGCACTCAACGCAAAATTCTTTTCAGGAGATTGATGGTTGGTTTTCCTTAAATAAGGCAGATAGCGTGCAGGCTTTTGAATCAGCGTTAAGCTCAAGAAAAATTCCAAGTTTTAATTTCGTAGTAATGGATTCTGCTAAAAATATTGGTTTTTTTTACAACGGAAGAATTCCAAGTAGAGAGAATGCAAAGGCTGCAAGAAAGGTTTTACAAGGAACCTCCTCTAGGGATATATGGCCTTTAAATAAATCAATTCAAGATCTGCCAACCTTTATTAATCCTAAAAATGGATGGATTCAAAGCACCAATCAAAATCCATATGCTGTTATGGGAGAATACTCTTCAGCCCTTGATCTAGAAAGTTCTCATGTATATTTTGAACAACGGCTTACCAATAGATCTTTTGTTGCCAATGAGCTTTTATCTCCGAAAACCAAAATTACACTTGATGACTTTATTGATATTAAATTTGATAACTCCTATTCAAAAAACTCACGACAATATCAGTTCCTGTTACAGCTTGCTAAAAGCAACCAAGAGATTGCTCTAAAAGTAGAGCCTTGGGATAGGCAGACTAACTTTAAGAATAGACATGCAGGCTTTAACAGCTGTTTAATGGCCCATGAATGGCTCGCTGAAATGAATACCCAACCAATACCAAAGACTAAGGATATTGTGGCAACATGCAAAGATTGGTTTATGGAGATTGACAGAAAGCAGACAGATGAATGGGGAGACATCACAACCATCAGCAGGCTTGGAAGATCTTATCCAATTCAAGGCTCGTTAGACACTCTTAGAGCAGTTTATGGAACTCCAAATGATAAAACGAACAGCATTGATATGTCTGGAGGAGATGGATTGTTCTATATTATCGAAGAAGGAGAAAGTGGTCGCATGATTTATGGCATGCACAATTTTGGTTCTTCACGGAATCGCGAATCAGTTCATTACTCAGACCAGACGTTTCTATTTAGCCAAGAAGCTCTTCGCTTTGTTCCCGAAAATCTTTAGAAAGAATTGCTATCAACCGAAAGCATTTCTTGGAACTCAAGGACGCTTAAAGCCTCCAATGATTTTTGATCCAAGCACTTCTCTAGAATTGATTGAACATGAGGCTCATCAAATATTCTCAATAAATTAGCTTCAAACTTCTTCTCAAGAACAGGAATGCCCTCTTCTCTTCTTCGCTTATGACCGATTGGATACTCAACTTCAATTGCATCTGTAGACGTGCCATCAGAAAAATGAATTTGAATCTTGTTGGCAATAGATCTTTTATCTGCCTCTAGATATTCTTCTGTATACCTAACATCTTCTTGAATAGTCATTTTTTCTCGCAAGGCATCAACCCTAGGATCAGCAGCAACATCATCTTCATAATGCTCAGCAATCAGATCTCCATGAATCAGGCCAATGGCTATCATGTATTGCAGACAGTGATCTCTGTCAGCTGGATTATTTAGCTTTCCAGACTTCGATATAATTCTAATTGCAGACTCATGAGTCGTCACTTCGATGTTAGTAATTTCATCGAGCCTATTTACAATTTCAGGGTGGAGCGTTACTGCTGCTTCAACAGCTGTTTGAGCATGGAATTCCGCAGGAAAACTAATTTTAAAGAGTACATTTTCCATTACATAGGTGCCAAGAGATTGGCTAAGAGATAATTTTTCACCTTTAAAAGATACATCCTCAAAGCCCCAAGTTGGTGCAGACAAAACTCCGGGATACCCCATCTCTCCAGATAGAGTAATTAAAGCAAGTCTTACTGCTCTACTGGTAGCGTCTCCTGCAGCCCAGCTTTTTCTAGACCCAGCATTGGGTGCATGACGATAAGTTCTTAAGCTCTGACCATCAACCCATGCTTGACTAATAGCATCTATAATTTGATCAGTGGTGCCGCCTAATAACTTCGTAACCACTGCAGTAGAGGCTACTTTTACAAGCACGACATGATCAAGCCCAACGCGATTAAAGCTATTGGTTAGAGCTAGGACACCTTGGATTTCATGAGCCATGATCATTGATTCTAAAATATCTTTCATAGTCAAAGAATCTTTTCCTGAGGCAACATTCTGCTGAGAAATGTAATCGGCGATAGATAAGATAGCTCCTAAATTATCAGAGGGATGACCCCATTCTGCAGCCAACCATGTGTCGTTATAATCCAACCAACGGATGATGCATCCAATATCAAATGCACCTTTAACTGGATCTAATAAAAAATTTGTACCAGGAACTCGCACACCAAATGGAACTTCAGTACCAGGAACTATAGGTCCTAGCATTTTTGTACATGCTGGAAAAGTTAAAGCCAGTAGACCACAACCCACTGTATCTATGAGGCAACTTCTTGCTGTTGAAAGAGCTAGCTCGGAGTCAATATTTTGCTTAGAAACATAATTCGCGATCTCAACAAGCAATGCATCAGGGCCTGAGCTGATGTTCAGCTCTACGTTATTTGACATGATTTACTCCCTATCTTCTAAATTAACCCAGACAGAACTTTCCGGTCCTGTGTAATCTGCGCTAGGTCTAATAATTCTATTGTTTGCTCTTTGCTCCATGCAATGTGCTGTCCAACCCGAAACCCTAGACATTACAAAAATAGGGGTAAAAAGCTTCGTTGGAATGCCTAAGTAAAAGTATGCAGAAGCATGAAAGAAATCAGCATTAGGAAAGAGTTTTTTCTCATCCCACATAATTTTTTCAACTTCTTCTGAAACTTGATACAAAGAATCATCTCCATATTCCAAGGATAGCTCTTTAGCAAATTCTTTAATAACGGCATTTCTTGGATCTCTTTCAGAGTAGATTGCATGACCAAAACCCATAATCTTTCCCTTATTCGCAAGCATATCAAGAATGTTAGTTTTTGCTTCTTCTCTTGTTTTCCAGTTTTCAATCATTTCCATGGCAGCTTCATTAGCTCCGCCATGCAATGGACCTTTTAAAGATCCGATAGCGGCTACTACACATGAGAACATATCTGACATGGTCGAGGCACATACCCTTGCTGTAAAAGTCGAAGCATTAAACTCATGCTCGGCATATAAAACTAAAGAAGCATCCATTACCCTTCTATGAAGTGCTGAAGGAGTTTTTCCATGCAGGATGTGTAAGAAG
>Ga0209279_10000862_pt1 | contig 17676 bp, 20 predicted proteins | sample CoawatmetaG00DNA_3_FD_187508 | JGI IMG/M metagenome (GOLD analysis project Ga0209279, IMG submission 187508) | Marine microbial communities from the West Antarctic Peninsula - Coastal water metaG006-DNA (SPAdes) (version 2) | ecosystem: Environmental > Aquatic > Marine > Coastal ... | reverse complement strand
AGTTAAAGGCGCACTATTGATATTAGAGAATGGTGAATCTATGAAACCTTATAATGTTGGATATGGCTCTACGGTTACGATTGGTGATATAGTTGATACGATACTAAAGGTTACGGATAAATCACCAGAAGTTCAATGGGATAATTCAAAACCAACAACAATACCATTTCGCGCTTGTTCAACGGAAAGAATTAAAACTGAATTGGGATTTGAACCAGACTATACTTTTGAAATGGGTATCAAAGAAACGATAGAGTGGTATGAAAACAACTTATAAAGATGAATTAATTAAGTCAATGAATTATTTGGCAGAAAAACCAAATACTATTTTTGTAGGACAACAGATAGTATTCAAAGGTAATCCTATGTCAACAACAATTGAAGATGTCCCAATAGAAAAGATGATTGAAACACCAGTATTTGAAGAAGTTCAAATGGGACTATCAACAGGACTTGGTATGACAAATATGTGTGTAGTTAGTTTTTATCCACGATGGGATTTCTTGATATGTGCAGCAAATCAGTTGATTAACCACTTGGATAAATTTAAACATATGACAGGTTATGATTCACACGTTATCATTAGAGTTAGTAAAGGTAGTGATGACCCATTAGACCCAGGTGTTCAACACAAAGCAGATTACTCAAAAGAATTTAAAAGTATATTGAGTGATATTGAAGTCATTAATCTTAACGATAAGTCTAATATCTACGAAACTTACAAGAATGCATACCAAAATAAAAAACCAATTATATTGGTTGAGTACACGGAGAGGTATAGTGATTAATGAATATAAAGAAAATGGATATGTAATAATTGATAACCTTCTACCAACAGAACAATACAATAAGATTGTTGATATTTGTAGAAGTGCAACATATGAAGAAGTAGACCAAGTCAGACCAGATAGATATGAAATGTGGAAAACCCCAGAAGATGATTTTTTCCCATCAACAGATGAAGTTTATCAAAATCATATGTGGGGAAGTTCAAATGTTCCTAATTCAAAAGAAGTTCAAGATATGTTTAATCAATATATCAAACCACTTATAATTGAAATGTCTGAAGGACAAGCAGGTAAGTTTATGCACCAAACTAATATGTATGAAAATAATGGTAAAGACTTTTTAAGAATCCACTATGATGATTATATGGGATTATGTGGTTATATATTTTATGTCGGAGAACATCAATGGAAATATGATTGGGGTGGATTATTACAAGTCAGTATTGATAAAAGAATTGAAACGATTCTACCCAACCCAAACAGATTAGTTATAATTAATCATTCACTTCGTATGGGACATTGGGTTACACCAACAAATCATTGGGCAAAGGAAAATAGATACACATTAACAGGTTTTTGTATTGATAAAGATAGAGAATTGCCAGAAACTTGGGGTAAACGAGAGGACGCAACAATTGAGTAAAATACTAATAACAGGTGGAGCAGGATACTTAGGTTCAGTAATGACAAGAAATCTATTAAAAAATCACGAGGTAGTCGTATATGATAATTTGATGTATAATCAAACTTCATTAGTTGACTTATCGAGTAATCCAAAGTTTACATTTCATTATGGGGATGTTCGTGAATGGAGTAAATTACAAAAATTAGTAGAACAATCTGATATAGTTATTCCATTGGCGGCATTAGTTGGATTTCCATTATGTGAAAAGGATAAAGAATTAGCAACGAGTATCAACACAACTCAAATACAAAATATAGTTGATGTAATGACATCAGACCAAAAGATATTGTATCCAAACACTAATAGTGGTTATGGTTCAAGAGGTGATGGAGCGGTTACAGAAGAAGATGAACTAACACCAATTAGTCATTACGGAAAAACAAAGTGTGAAGCAGAGGACTATATAATCAACGAAAGTAATGGGATAGTTTTCAGATTAGCAACGGTGTTTGGTGTATCAAGTCGTATGAGAACAGACTTACTGGCAAATGACTTTGTATATAAGTTATTAACAGATAAATACATTACTTTATTTGAGCATAAATTTGTTAGAAACTTTATTCATATACAAGATGTGAGTAATGCATTTGAATTTATGATTGAAAATTATGACAAACATCAAGGAACAATATTTAATTTAGGATTATCAAATGAAAACATTACTAAAAAACAATTAGTTGAAAAGATACAATCACATATACCAAACACATCAGTAAATTATTCTGATTATTATGTTGACCCTGACAAAAGAGATTATATCGTTAGTAATAAAAAAATTGAATTAACAGGTTGGAAATCACTATTTACTTTAGATGATGGAATTAAAGAATTAATTCAATCATACAAAATGATAGTTCCAACACAATCACAATATAGAAATACAACACCACTATCATATGTGGTTTAATAGTAAAATAACAAAGAGGAGTAAAAATGTCAAAAGATATATCTTATGATACAGAAGCAAGAGCATCACTTAAAAATGGTGTAGATAAATTAGCAAACGCAGTAAGAGTAACATTAGGGCCAAAGGGCAGAAATGTTGTAATTGAAAAACAATTCGGTTCACCAATCGTAACAAAGGACGGAGTGTCGGTTGCTAAAGAAGTAGAACTTGAGGATAAATTAGAAAATGTAGGTGCACAAATGGTAAAGGAAGTAGCATCTAAAACTTCTGATATAGCAGGTGATGGTACTACAACAGCAACGGTTTTAGCACAATCAATCATCGCAGAGGGATTGAAAAATGTTACAGCTGGAGCAAATCCAATGGAAATCAAAAAAGGTATTGATTTAGCAAAAGAACAAGTTGTTAAATTTATTTCAGAAAACTCAAAGGACATTCCAGATTCAACTCAAATTGCTCAAGTAGCAACTATATCAGCAAATGATGATGAAGAGATTGGAACAAAAATTGCAGAGGCAATGGAAAAAGTTGGTAAAGATGGAGTAATTACCGTAGAGGAATCTAAAACAGCAGAAACTTATTTAGAGTTTGTAGAGGGTATGCAATTTGATAGAGGTTATCTATCACCATACTTTGTATCAAATCAAGATACAATGGAAGCACAATTAGAAGACCCATATATCTTAGTTCACGATAAGAAAATCACTAATATGAAAGATTTATTACCTTTACTTGAAAAAGTAGTTCAAGCAGGTAAATCTATTCTTATTATAGCAGAAGATATTGAGGGTGAAGCACTCGCAACACTTGTTGTTAATAAATTAAGAGGAACTTTCAATGTCATAGCAGTTAAAGCACCTGGTTTTGGAGATAGAAGAACAGCAATGTTAGAAGATATCGCAACACTAACGGGAGCAACCGTAATATCTGAAGATAAAGGATTCAAGTTAGAATCAACTACTTTAGATGACTTGGGAACTTGTAAAAAAGTTGTTAGTGATAAAGACAACACAACTATCGTTGATGGTGGTGGAACAACAGAAGCTATAACAAATAAAGTCAATGAAATCAGAGTTCACATTGAAAAAACTACTTCAGACTACGATAGAGAAAAACTACAAGAACGCTTAGCAAAACTAAGTGGTGGTGTAGCAGTATTAAATGTCGGAGCAGCAACTGAAGTTGAAATGAAAGAAAAGAAAGATAGAGTTGATGATGCTTTACACGCAACACGAGCCGCTGTTGAAGAGGGAATCGTAACAGGTGGTGGAGTTATATTGCTTAGAGCAAGTAGAGACTTAGATAGTATTGAAACAACACCAAGTTTACAAGTCGGTGTAGATATTATGAAACGAGCATTAGAAGGCCCGATAAGACAAATATGTTCAAACGCTGGTGTAGAATCATCAATCGTTGTTCAGAAAGTTCTTGAAGGAAAAGATGACTTCGGATATGACGCAAGAAATGACGAGTATGTTGATATGTTCAAAGCAGGTATTATCGACCCAGCTAAAGTTTCAAGAGTAGCAGTTGAAAACGCAGCTTCTATATCTGGATTGTTATTAACTACTGAAGTAGCAATTACAAACAAACCAGACGAAGAATCAGATAACGCACCCGTAGGTAATCAGAATATGGGTATGGGAATGATGTAATCTTATGGAAATTAAAAAATATCAACAACAAAATAGGAGATTATTATGTTTAACAAAGTAAAACAATGGTTTGAAAACTGGAAAAAGAAGAGAAAACTAAAAAAGAAACTTGAAGCTCTGAAAAAAAGAGACCCGTTTATTTACAAATGAACGAGAAAGAGTTCTTTTTAGAATTATTTCCACAACAATATGAACTTCTTGATATAAAAAACTTCAAAGATTTTGACGGAGAGCAATTTTACTTCGCTAAAAACATAGAAGAGTTGGATATATTGAGAAGTTCAAATGAAGGTGGAGTTTGTGAATGCGTAAAAGAAAACACAAACAAGGCATTAGTTGAGTATTTTCACTCAATTATCAATCAAGGTATTGAATTACCTATCTTTATCAATTCAAAAAATCAAGTAATGGACGGACATCACAGAATGCAAGCATATAATTTACTTGGTAGAACCGAAATACCAATATATCGTAACAAATTACATAGAAAACACGGATTTTGTTGGAAAAAGGGTGTAGAAGGTAAGCGCCGTTTACGACATAAAATTTGGTAATTTTATATTTATAGTTGTATAGATATATTTAAATTAGGACGAAATGATAAAACTTAAAAACATATTATTTGAAGCAAGCATAACAGGCCAAACCCAAAGTTCAGAAGAACTTGGTGGATATAAAGGTTTCTTTAAATTATCTGAAATGGAAAAGTATAAGAAGTGGATAAAGAAAACACTTCGTGTAGAATTAGTAGAGGGTGTTGATGACCCAGGAATATTGAAAGCAGTATTCTTAGCAGGTGGACCAGGTTCAGGTAAAACTTATATTGCAAAAGGATTATTCGGAATACCTGATAGAATTAATGTATCTCAAACAGGTATGAAAATGGTCAATTCAGACAAAGAATTAAAATACTTATTGAATAAGTTTGGATTCGGTACTGATTTAGATTCCTTACCAGATGAAGTATTTGCCAATTTAACAAACCCATCAGACCCAAAGTATAGTGGTTTGAGAACTTTTGCAAAAGACTTAACGGGTCAAAGAAGAAAATTATATCAAAACGGAAGACTCGGTATGATTATTGACGGAACGGGTGATGAGTTTAATAAAATCTCAATGGAAAAGAGAGAATTGGAAGCAGTCGGATATGATTGCTATATGGTATTTGTTAATACATCATTAGATGTAGCACTTGAAAGAAATGAAAAACGAGATAGAATATTACCAGAAAAGATTGTAAAAGATTCACACAAAGCAGTAACTCAGAATATGGGTGGATATCAAGGATTATTCGGTGGTAGTAACTTTATGATAGTGGATAATAATAAAACACTAGATGAGGACGCAGCAACAAAAAGATTTAATATGTTGGTTAAACAAGGTATTGGAAAATTTATTAAAACACCGCTCAAGAATAAACGAGGTTTATCTTGGATTAGAAAAAATAAAATACTAAAAGGGAAAAAATAATGTTAACATCATTTGACGAAATTATAGAAATAACTTTAGAACACGAAGGTGGATATGTCCACGACCCAAAAGATTTAGGCGGAGAAACAAACTTCGGTGTAGCAAAAAGATTTTATCCAGATGTAGATATCAAAAATCTTACAAAGGAAGAAGCAACAGATATTTACAGAGCAGATTATTGGGACAAGAATAGAGTAGAAGAACTACCAGAACATCTTAGACATATATTTTTTGATATGTGTGTAAATCAAGGTAGAGGAACTGCAGTAAAGATTTTACAACGAGCGTGTGTAGCAAAAGGAGCCAACATAGCAATTGATGGGGGTATGGGTGCAGGAACAATGAATGCAATCACCACATACAAACCTTCAGACGAAAGAGTTCGTTGTTATAGATTAAAATTTTATTACGATTTAGTAAATAAAAAACCCGAACAAGAACGATTTTTGTTTGGATGGTTTAAACGAGCATTATCAGTATAGGAGATAAAAAATGGCAGTAAAAGATGTAGAAGGAACACAAGCAAGTTCCTTCGTTGGTAGAACAAAGTCAATAGATAGATTGGTAGGAAGTGAAACTATCACTAAATTACTTAAACACGTTGGTGGAACAGCAAACGCAATCTATGAAGCAACAAGTTCACAAGGTGAAGCATTGTCAACACACTTTATGGTAGCATCACAAAGTAATGTTGAATCATTGAATAGTTTTAGTGGTTCATTAGCAGACGGTGGAGCTTATAACGCAAAAGGATTGGTAACAGGAACATTGTATCCAATATCATTGAGTTATGTAAGCGCAAGTACACACACACAAGTAGATTTATTTAGATAACAATGAATCAAGAATTACGACAAATCGTTAGAGAGGTCATCACAGAACTCGTAGACGATAATATTTGCATACATTGTGGAAATATCGTTGATGAGGACTTGAGAAAATGGTTCGGTAAAGGTGGAGCAGGTGGAACAACCAAAGGTGGTTGGGATAGATATGGTTCAGACGGACAGAAACTCGGTAAATGTGGTGGTGGAAAAGAAGGTGGTGCATATGCCGCTTGTTTGAGTGCCGAAAAAGCTCGTAAACTCGGTGCAGACGGAAGAGCAACATTTGTTAATCGTAAAAGACGTGACCAAAAGAAAGCTGGCGATAGCAAAAAAGGAAAACAACGAAGTAAAGGTAAAGCACCAGTAATGAGTAAAACAGGAGCATAAAATGAGTTTAAAGTCATTAGTTAAAGAAGTAATCGCAGAAGAAAAATTACAAATGTTCTTTGAAAAGAACGTACCAACAAATCCAAGCAAGTGGTCTTATTACAAATCACAAGCTAAAAGTAAATTTGATGTATATCCAAGTGCATATGCAAATGGTTGGGCAGCAAAACAATACAAAGCCGCAGGCGGTGGTTGGAAGAAAGGATAGAACTATGAATGAAGCATGTTGGGTAGGATTTAAACAAGTAGGAATGAAAGACAAGGGTGGTAGAAAAGTCCCTAATTGTGTAAAAGAAGAAATGGAAATCTTTTATGAAGTGGATGGAAAAGGACACGGATATACTTTTGAATATCTTAGATTGCCAGAAGATATCAATGAAGCAGAGTATCAAGGAAGAAAAGTAAAACTCGGTAAGCCAATGCAGGGCGATATCAAAAAATTTAAAGTCTATGTTAAGAATCCAGCCGGTAATGTCGTAAAGGTAAACTTTGGACACGGTGGAACATCAGTAAAGGGTAAAGCAATGAGAATTAGAAAATCTAATCCTGACGCTCGTAAGAATTTTAGAGCAAGACACAATTGTGATACACCAGGTCCAAGACATAAAGCAAGATACTGGAGTTGTCGTAAATGGTAAAGCTTAAAGACTTATTAAAAGAAGATGTAAAAATTCAAGTATCAAAGAAAGATGATGGGTATATTTACCAATGGAAAGAAGAAATGAAAGCAGGTAAATTTGACCCGAAAAATCCTACACTTGTAGTATCTGGTATGGGTTCATATGATTTGAAAACATTAAAAAGTAGTATTGCAGGACAATTATTAGATTTATCAAAGAGATTAAAAAAAGGAGATGATATGGATGTTGATAATGTATATCATTTATTGATAAAGAACGATTCACTATTATATAAAGTAAAAGCTTTGAAAGATGTTCAAGATGAACTAAGAACATCAGTATGGAAAAGAAGAATTACAATCTATAAAAATAAGAGATAAATGTTGAAAAGTAAATTAACAGAATGGTTAGTTAGACCACTCATAAATGAGGTAGAATTACCAATCAAAGTTGGTGATACGGTCTTGATGGGTAGGTTTAAAAATAAAAAAGTTAAAGTCAAGTCAATCACTTGGAACGAAAAGGGTGATTTACAAATCAACGGCAGACCTGCACTCAAATTCAGAATACCAACATCAGATAAAAAGTTATTACCACAAAAGAAAAGTGGAAAAGATTCAGCAGAACCAGATTCAGATAGAAAAGGTGTTGAAGATGAATATCCACATTACAAATTAAAAGAATCACCAGCAAAATTTCAATCAGTTCATCTTACATCAACATTTGATTCATTGTTCGGTAGGTGGTATTCAAATCACGTTCCACTAACTACTAAATTTATGCAAAGTATATTGGGTAGAGAACGAGTAAGTGTATTTCACGTTGGTAATGCAGAACTATCCAGCGATGTAGAAAATGTTGGAAGAATTGTTGGTAAGAAAAGTGCACTATCCACATTCTCATCAGTAGACAAAGGTGAGAAACTTGCAAAAGGACAAGGAATACAAACCAAAGGTGGTATCATATATGAATTAGAAGGAAGTTTGTTAGTAGCAAGTATACGAGATATGCAAACACATCCAGACAAAACAGGTCGTAGATGGGTTTCACCAGAATATTTAGCAGGTAAAGGTGCTGGTATGAAAATGCATAATGAATTAAAAAAATTCGTCCAATCAAATAAAAGAACCCGCCGAGATTTTGACTACACAATGGGTGAATTTGATATAGAAATTAGTAATCAAAATGATGACTTAGATTATTCAGACCCTAAACGCATCGGACATGAAGAACGAAGAGCAATAGTTAAAAAAGAAGGGAATAGAATAAAACAAGAGTGGATTGTTAAGTATATTAATTTTTGTATGAAAATGATGAAAAAATATGCACCACAAATCAAACGACATATATTAAGTCAAAAAGATAAACCATCAGAACACGGGTGGAACGAAATCATTGTAAATCAAATTAAAGTAAAAGATATTTTTATATTGAAGAGAGCGGTCAATTCCGCAGTCGAAAAAGCAGCTGAAAAAGTTGCAACAGGTCAAGTTACCGTAGGTTCACCAGCACAATTTAGAAAATGGTATAATGAACGAGGTGGTGTGATTAATGAAGAGTTTGGTGCACCAGCAGGAGTTATTCCTTCACCAAGTCGTAAAGCAGTGAAGAAAAACAAAACTGACAAATTATCTGGATATAAAAAGGTTGATGAAATCGCAGTAGATACAAGAGTTAAAAAGGTTGTAGCAATTTATCCAGGTAGATTCCAACCATTTGGCCCACATCACAAAAAAGTATTTGAGGCATTAAAGGGAAAATTTGATGAAGTATATATAGCAACATCAAACATACAAGGAATGCCAAGACACCCACTCAATTTTAATGAAAAGAAAAAACATATGATAAAAATGGGTATTCCTGGAAAAAATATAATTCAAGAGAAAAATCCATACAAAGCTGATATATTGAGAAAATTCGGAGATGATACAGCAGTAGTTTATGTAGTGGGTAAAAAAGACGCAGGTAGATTATCATCGGGAAAATATTTTAAAGATTTCAAATTTGCAGTAAAGAGAAAAGATTTAGTTGGATATCAAGATAATGGTTATGTTTACTCGGCACCACACCAAAAAGTTAGTGGTATATCAAGCGGAACAGAAATCAGAAATCTATTAGGTAGTCCCAAGGTTGATGAAAAGAAAAGACAACAAATATTCAAACAAACATTTGGATACTTTGATAAGAAAACTTACGAAATGATGACTTCACGATTCGGTAAGTTATTTGAATTTATTCAACAACCACAGATAAAAAAAATTATAAAAGAAGTTAGTGGATTTGGAACAAGTGTAAACGCAAGTGATATGTCAGATGAAGGTATGTATGATTTCTTTGGTTCATTGGATGATTACTTTAGAATATCACCAGAACACGCAAAAATATTAGGTTGGGAAGTTATTGATTTTCCAGTTAAAGATTCAGAAGATATGATGTTTACCATTATGGCAGACGATTATGAAAAGGATAGAGCAAAAACCGTAACATACGGAAAGACAATAAATCAAAATAGAAAAAATACTGATTCGGTAGATAATCCATTTCCCAAATATAAAGAACTAATGATAAAGAATTTAAGTAATTTGAATTGGGAAATAGTTAAGTTCTTCGGAGAAAAATCAGTTAAAATTAAAGACTCACCAACAATTGATAAAAAAGATGTTGCAAAGGGTATTACACACATCAAGAAGATTCAAGAAGAATTTGCACAAGAAGTTAACTTATTAATAGAAGGTGGAGCATACGGACATATGAATCATCCATTTGATGATAATAATTTGATGTTTTCAGACTTGAAGAACATAGTTATTATAGGGTTAAATGGAAAGCTAAATCGAGAAGATAATGTTTCTGAAAAACTCGATGGACAAAACCTAATGATAAGTTGGGTTGATGGAAAGTTAAAGGCAGCACGAAACAATGGACACATTAAAAATCGTGGTGCAAGTGCATTAGACGCCAAAGGAATGGCAAGTAAATTCGCTGGACGAGGACAAATCAAGAAAGCATTTTACGGAGCTATGGTAGATTTAGAAAAAGCAATAGGTTCTTTATCCGACGCACAAAAAGAAAAGGTATTTGGTAATGGAACCAAATGGATGAATTTAGAGGTTATATATCCACAAACAAGTAATATAATAGACTATGATGTTGCAGAGATTGTATTCCACGGAGCATTAGAATATGATGAAAGTGGGAAATCAATAGGACAAGCAAAAGATAGTGCAAGAATTTTACAAGGTATGATTAAACAAGTAAATCAAAATATACAGAAAACATTTAAAATTTCAAGACCTAACTTTTTAAGCGTTCCAAAGTCACAAAACTTCGGTAAATTAAAGAGTCAGTTTATAGGTAAATTAAATAAATTACAATCTCGATATGGATTAAAAGATAGTGATAGATTAGGTATGTATCACGAATCATTTTGGAAAGAATATGTATTCAAAGCAGGTAAACAATTTAAAGTGAATATTAAACCAGACCAATTCGTTAAGTTGGTTAATCGTTGGGCATACTTTGATAAGTCTTATAAGATACCACAAATTAAGAAAGATTTTTCACAAAGTCAAGACTTTTTAAATTGGGTATTAGATACGGACAAAAAAAATCATATGAGTATCTGGAAAGAAAATGTAAAACCATTTGAAATATTATTTTTTCAAGTTGGAGCAGAAATATTAAAAAATATACAAGGGTTTTTAGCAGTATCACCCGACAAAGCAACACAAAAAATTAGACAAGATGTTATCAGTGCGATGAACGATTTAAGAAAACCTGGTAATGTAGAAAAGTTAAATAAGTTAAAAATACAAATAGAAAAATTAGAAGCTATCGGTGGATTAAATTCAGTTGTCCCGAGTGAAGGTATCGTTTTCAAGTATAAAGGAAAGATATATAAGTTCACAGGAGCATTTGCACCAATTAATCAAATACTCGGTAGTTTAAGATTTTAAGGAGTTATAATGGCAGGTAAGTCAAAAGACGCAGAAAGAGAGAATAAAGCACTAAGTGCTATTCTAAAAGGTCAAGATGTAGAACAAAGGTCAATGGTTGGATATACACCTGAAGCAGAAAAAAACTTGGGTGGTAAAACAAGACAATCAGATTTGACTGATATTATGGCAGAAGTTAGAATGCCTTGGTTTTGTCCGAATTGTAAAAAAGCAATGAAGAAAAAACTTGATGATAAATTTTGGAGAATTGAAGGACATTGTTTTGATTGTCAAGTAGACTTTGAAAACAAACTAAGAATTGATGGTAAATATGAAACATATGCAAGAGCAAAAGTTCTTGAAAACCAAAAAGCACAACTAAAAGACTTGGAACAAAGTATTGATGACTTTGAAAAAACAGGTGGTAAGAAAAGTTGGTATAATAATGTAGGTGTGAATACACCAATGTTAGAAGAAGACAAGTGGGAAATGGGTGAAAAGGAATTTGATAAGACTATCCAAGAAGCAAGAGATTTTATTAGAAGTAATAAAGACAAAGTAGAAGAAGCAGAAAAACAACTAACGGGAGTAAAATGATGAAGTTCATACAAATGATACTTAACATTTTCTTTGGTGGCAACAAGAAGAAAGAAGTTAAAGAACTTGACAAAGCAATCAAAGTAAAAGATACTGAGGTTAAGGAACTTGAAAAAGAAGTAAAAGTTCTTGAATCAAAGAAACGAGTTAACAAAAAAGAAGTAGCTAAATTAAAAAGAAAAGTAACTACTACTAAAAAACAACTAGAAAAAGCATCAGAAGCAGTAAAAGAAGATAATGCTGATGACGCAGTAAAATATTTGAAGAAGTTTTCTAAATAGTATATATTTATATATATGAGACATATTATATACATACTATTTGTAGGACTTTTGTTCGCACAAGATGTCCAAGAACCTAAGACTTATTCTTTCACGGAAGAACAGGTATTGGGATTTACTAATGCAATTCAAGAATTGGAACTAAAAGATAGCTTAAATGTATCGTTAGTTTTTGATTATGAAGCAATGGTAAAGAGATTGGAAGCAACAGCAGCAATAGATTCTATGTTAATAGCAAATAAAACATTTCAAATTAGTTTACTTAAAGACACCAACAAACTTCTTGAACAAAAAGTAAAACTTGTTAGACCTAAATGGTATGAAAACAAGTGGATATACTTTACATTCGGAGTAGTAGCAACAGCAGGTTCAGTTAAACTCGCAGGTCAAATAGTAAAGTAATGGCAGAACCAATAAAAGATGTAATCAAACAAGAATACATAAAATGTGCAAAAAATCCTGCATATTTTATGAGAAAATATTGTATGATACAACACCCGATACGGGGTAAGATACCATTTGATTTGTATGAATTCCAAGATAAAATTGTTACTGAGTTTTCAAAAGAACGATTTAATATCATTCTGAAAGCTCGTCAGTTAGGAATATCAACATTAACAGCTGGATATAGTTTGTGGATGATGACTTTCCAACAAGACAAAAATATCTTGGTAATTGCAACAAAACAAGAAGTAGCAAAGAATTTAGTAACAAAGGTTCGTGTGATGCATTCAAATCTACCGAGTTGGTTAAAGCAAAGGTGTGTGGAAGATAACAAATTGAATTTGAGATATCGTAATGGTTCTCAAATCAAGGCAGTATCATCAGGACCTGAAGCCGCTCGTTCCGAAGCTCTATCATTATTGATATTGGACGAGGCAGCATTTATCGATAAGATAGATGACATTTGGACAGCAGCACAATCTACCTTAACTACTGGTGGACAATGTATAGCACTTTCAACACCAAATGGTGTTGGTAATTGGTTTCATAAACATTGGGTAGAGGCAGAAGAAGGTCGTGGTATGTTTAATCCAATCAAATTGCATTGGACCGTTCATCCAGATAGAGAACAAGAGTGGAGAGATGAACAAGATGTTTTACTTGGACCAGGTAGTGCGGCACAAGAATGTGATTGTGACTTCTTAACATCAGGTACTGGTGTGATTGACGCAGTCTTATTAGAACGATTGCGAGAACGAAGTGTTAAAGACCCAATAGAAAGGAGAGGAATTGATAGTAATTGTTGGGTTTGGGAACCTGCAAATTACTCAAAGAATTATATTGTATGTGCAGATGTCGGTCGTGGAGATAGTGCAGACTATTCTGCTTTCCACGTAATTGATATTGAAACCTTAGAACAGGTCGCAGAATACAAAGGTAGGTTAAGTACCAAAGATTTTGGAAATATGTTGGTAAGTATAGCAACGGAATATAATGATGCGATACTTATAGTAGAGAACAATAATATTGGTTGGGCAACAATCCAACAAATTATAGATAGGGATTATCCTAATTTATTTTATACAAGTAAAGACTTACAATATGTTGATGTTCAACACCAAATGAACAATAAAATCAACAGCCAAGAAAGAAAAATGGTTCCTGGATTTTCAACGACTTCCAAGAGTAGACCACTAATTATTAGTAAGTTAGAAGAATTTTTTAGAGAAGAAAGTGTAGTGGTTCATAGTAATCGTTTGATTGATGAATTACAGACTTTCGTCTATATAAATAATAGAGCAGAAGCAATGCGAGGATACAATGATGACCTCGTTATGTCTTTTGCTATTGGACTTTGGGTTCGTGATACAGCGTTACGACTAAAAACCGAAGGTATTGAGTTAACAAAAAAGACATTGACCAGAATGATGGACAATGATGGTTTATACAATTCCAACGAGCCAAACAGAAATGATAGTTGGGAATGGGAAACAGGACAAAATAAAGAGAAAGAGTCATTAGAATGGCTCTTATAAAGTGAGGAAAAAATGGCAGACAAAACATTATTTGGAAGATTACAGCGATTATTTAGTACGAATGTAATTGTAAGAAACGTAGGTGGTAAGAAATTAAAAATTGCCGATACGGACCAAGTTCAAAAGCAAGTTAAATCACATCTTGTAGATAGATATTCTAAATTACATACTAATTTAAATTTAGTTGGAACGGGATATTCAACCGTCCATCAAGTGATGGCAGCAAGATTAGCATTATTTAAAGATTATGAAGCAATGGATTCTGACCCAATCATATCAAGTGCATTGGATATATATTCCGATGAATCAACAATGAAATCTGAATATGGAAAAGTTATTGATATTAAAACCGATAATGACAACATTAAAGATATTTTAAACAATTTATTTTATGACATTATGAATATTGAGTTCAATCTATGGCCTTGGGTTCGTAATATGGTAAAATATGGAGATTTCTTTTTATACTTAGACATTAGTGATAAATACGGAGTTACAAATGTTGTTCCGTTATCACCATATGAATTAGTTCGTGCAGAGGGAGAAGACCCAGAGAATCCTTATTATACAAAGTTCTATATGGAATCAATTGAGGGAGCACACCCGTATTTTGGTCAAAAGTCAAATAAAGGGAAGATTGAATTTGAAAACTTCCAAATAGCACACTTCAGATTAGCAAACGATAGTAATTTCTTACCTTATGGTAAATCTATGGTTGAATCTACGAGAAAGATTTGGAAACAATTAACTTTAATGGAAGACGCTATGTTAATTCACAGAATTATGAGAGCACCTTCAAAACGAGTATTCAAGATTGATATCGGAAACATCCCACCAGCAGAAGTTGACAATTATATGCAAAGAATCATCAACAAGATGAAAAAAACACCTATTATTGATGAAGCAACAGGTGATTATAATTTAAAATACAATATGCAGAATCTAACAGAAGACTTCTTTATGCCAGTTCGTGGTGGAGATAGTGGAACAAGTATAGAGGAATTGGGTGGTATTGATTATGACTCAACAGAAGATATTGAATATTTGAAAAACAAATTATTAGCATCACTAAGAGTGCCAAAGGCATTTTTAGGTTTTGATGAAAATGTCGGTGGTAAAGCAACCTTAGCAGCAGAAGATGTTAGATTTGCAAGAACCATTGAAAGAATACAAAGAATTCTCGTATCAGAACTAACAAAAATCGCAGTTGTTCATTTATATTCACAAGGATATACAGATGAAGACTTGGTAAACTTTGAATTAACCTTAGCAAGCCCGTCAACAATGTATGAACAAGAAAAGATTGAACTATGGGGACAGAAAGTTTCCTTAGCTCGTGATATGATACAAGATAAAATTTTACCTACTGATTGGGTTTACGATAATGTATTTAATTTTTCCGCAGATGAAAAAGTGGAAATTGAAGGTAAAATTATTGAAGACCAGAAACAGAAGTTCAGACACTCACAAATCGAAATGGAAGGTAATGACCCACAAGCATCAGGAGAATCAATTGGAACACCAAGTGATATGGCAGCAGTTGGAATATCAGCAGATGATACTCAAACACCACCTGATACCTTAGCAGGCTCAATTTTTGACCCATTTGATGACGGAGAAGATGAACGACCAGAGGACGAACAAGGTGGACGACCACAGGAAATGAATAAACCATTCAAAGATAGTGGAGCAAGAGGACGTGACCCATTAGGGAAACAAACCAAGAACAGAAGACCACTTGCATTGGCACATTACGACGCATTGAAAAAAACGATGGGTAATAAGTCAAAGGACATAATTAACGAAACGAAAAAAGTAGATGAAATGGAACAAGAATATGATAAATATAAAAAGGAAAATAGTGTAGATTAAATACACATTTCTTAAAAGTTTTATATTTATTATTGATAAAACACAAAAATAGTTGGAGCTCAAATGTCTTTAAATGTTAAACATAACAAGATAAAGAATACTGCTATTCTTTATGAATTACTATCTCGTCAAATAACAGCTGACGTGATAAATGATTCAAAAAGTCCTAAATCGGTGAAGATTTTCAAGGAATTCTTCAATAAAAATACCGAATTGGGTAAAGAATACGCACTTTATCAAGTTTTACTTGAAAAAAAATACAAAAACGATTCTCATGCCGCAACATTAGTTGAAGCAGTGATTAAAAGTCGTAGAAAATTGTCTAATCGTCGATTAAACAGTGAAAAATTTAATCTAATTAAAACCATAAAAGAAAGTTATGATATAAAGGAGTTCTTTAATACTCGTTTACCTAATTTTAAAATTATGGCTTCAATTTATAAAGTTTTCGGAACAGAAACAGGTAAAGAAGACTTTGGTCCAGTTCAAAGAACAGATTCAGTCATTACTATAACTGAACATATCAGTCAGAATACTAATAAAAAAACTAAATCAAATAAACTTGTTGAGGATTACGCTCAACAAGATAAAGATTTGAGATTATTGAGTTATCAGTTATTAGTTGACAAATTTAATACAAAATACAAATCTTTAAATGAAAGTCAAAGAAACTTATTGAAAGAATATATCAATAATGTATCTAATACTAATTCATTGAAAGAATTCATAGACAATGAAGTAATTAAAATTAAAAGAGCTTTAAAGAAATTATTACCAAATGTCAATGACAAGATTACAAAAATAAAATTAGCAGAAGCTATTGATTATACAGATAGCGCTACTAAGGGAAAAGTCGTGAAAGATAAACACGTGGTTGCTTTAATGAGATATTATGAACTAATTAAGGAAATTAAAAGTGTCCAAAGCACAAAAAATAGCTAGACTCAAAGAAATTATACGAGAGTTAATTAAAAAGAACCTTGCAGAAGTTTCCACAACAGCAACAGCTGGTATTGATGGAACAGGAACAGGACATTACGATACACCAAAAGCATTTGCAAGTTCTGCAAGTGGTTCACAAGGTGGTCATCCTAATCCAGATGTTCTTGGATATACAAAAGTAAATGAAGATGTAATTAACGAATTCGTTAGTGTGGATAACTTCAACAAAGACTTTAATACAGCTATGAACTTAGTTATGAAGCAGGCCAAAAATTTAAAGGGTCCATTAGCAAAGCACCCAATCAAAAGAAATATCAACAAGTTAACTGCAGTTCAAAAACTATTCAATAAATTTATAGCACCAGCTCTTGTAAAAAAAGATAGAAGTTTAGGAAAAGGTTTTGATTTAACCAGAATAAAAAAAGAATTATCGGATGGTAAGTTTAAATCAGTCGTTCAATATTTAATAATGCCTCAAATTGGTGGTCAAAGTTACGATAGTAATTCATTTTTTATGTTAGATGATAAAGAGAAAAAATTATTAGATAGAATATGGAGTGAATTAAAAAAACTAACAAACATTATGGACGACGCACAATTAGAATCCGTAAATGAAGCATCTACATTAACCTTAAGAGGTAAAAATGGTAAAATGGTTGATGTTCCAAGAAAATTCGCCAGTATAATTAGTGGAATTGATAGAGGAATGTCAAAATTTAATCCACGAGGAG
>Ga0209279_10000859_pt1 | contig 17715 bp, 14 predicted proteins | sample CoawatmetaG00DNA_3_FD_187508 | JGI IMG/M metagenome (GOLD analysis project Ga0209279, IMG submission 187508) | Marine microbial communities from the West Antarctic Peninsula - Coastal water metaG006-DNA (SPAdes) (version 2) | ecosystem: Environmental > Aquatic > Marine > Coastal ... | reverse complement strand
ACAACTGCTGCTCATATAAAATCAGTTGCTGTTGGTGGTAAAACAATGAGGGGAGTATTAACTGCTGATTCAAGTGGTACTGTTGCTATCGGATATGATGCTTTAAGTGTTTTAACATCAGGAACAAAAAATGTCGCAGTCGGATTTGAAGCTGGTAAAGAATCTACAATAGAAGATTTTAACACTTATATCGGTTACCAAAGTGGTTACAGAACTGCTAATTTAAATAATCAACACAATACTTTTGTTGGACATAGCGCAGGTTCTGGTGATTGGACTTCTACTCTTTCTAGTAAAAACACAGCAGTTGGTTCTAACGCTATGGTTGGAGCTATGAATAGTGGACTTCAAAATTCAGCACTTGGATATGCTGCTTTACAAGCCGTAACAACTGGAAATAACAATATTGGAATCGGCGTAACTGCTGGTGATGTGATAACAACTGGAGGTTCTAACACAATAATTGGTTCTGAATCTGATCCAAGTGCAAATAGTGCTACCAATCAAACCGTGGTCGGATATGGTACAACTGGTGTAGCAGATAACTCAGTAAGTCTTGGTAATGCTAGTGTAACTGCTGTTTATATAGCAAAAGGAAACGATACAAGCCAAGATTTAAACTTTTTTGATAGTGCTGGTGGTGGTGGAAACATACAATATACTCATAGTGATGACCAAATGAAGTTTGGTGTTGCTGATGCTGTTCGAGTGAGAATATTTGCTTCAGCACTCTTAGTAGGTAGAAGCTCTGCTGGTTCAACTGGTAATGGTCATTCTATCCGAACTGCTGATTCAGCTATCTTTAGTAGAGATGCTAGTGGTGAAACAATACAAGTTTGTAGAAATGCAGACAACGGACAATTTATTCAATTTAAAGCAAATGGAAGTGTTGTAGGAGATATTAAAAATACTGGTGGAACTGTGTCTCTTACTGGTTTCTCAGGTTGCCACGAAAGTAGTAGTCCTGATACTTTAGAAGTAGGATTGGTAGTAAGCACAATAGACGAAGAACATAGTAAAAATCACGCTAAAGTAAAAATCTCTGATTCAGTTGGAGATAAAAGAGTCTACGGAGTTGTATCTGATTTAGAAGGACTAGATGGTAGTAATGTAACTATTACTTCAGTTGGTATATCTTCAATTAAAGTTACTGGTTCTTGTGTGGGTGGAGACTTACTGGAAAGTAATGGAGATGGAACTGCTAAAGTACAAAGTGATGATATTATTAGAAGTAAAACAATTGGTAAAGTAACAATGAGTAACTCAACTAAAGAAGTTAAGATGGTTAGTTGTGTTCTTTATTGTGGGTGATGGAGTAAAAAAATTAGAAAATAAATAATTACTTAGGTTATACTTATATAAACAAAAAAAAATTGAATTTACACAAAGTATTTGATACTTATAATAACCATATTAACATAGGAGAAACATATTATGGCTAAAGACACTAAAGTAGTAGAAGTTACAGATGAACTGAGGTTTACAGACCCGGAATTACAAAGTTTACAGGGTTTACAAGAGGGATATCAAGAAAAACAAACACTATTAGGTCAGTTGGCAGTACAGGACATTTTGTTAAAACAACAAAGTGATGCATTAGAAGCACGTAAAACTGAAATTGAAACTGAATACGAAGGTATGCAGCAAAAAGAACGTGATTTAGTTAAAGAATTAAATGATAAATACGGGCCTGGTTCACTTGATCCAGCAACTGGTGTATTTACACCCACAAATGTTGAAGAAACTCCAGAAGGTTAATTTGTCAAAATAAAACACCCCAAATAATACATTTTGGGAGAGTTACAGTATACTTATAAAGGAATAACTGTGTGTTATTCTAAAATTTATATAATGAGAAAATAATCAATTGGGAGAAAAGAAAATGGCAGAAAGAATAGTTTCGCCAGGTGTATTTACTCGTGAAACGGATTTATCATTTCTACCACAAGCTATTGGTGAAATTGGAGCCGCAATAATTGGCCCAACTGCTAAAGGCCCAGCCTTTACACCAACACAAATAACATCATTTCAAGAATTTGAAGAGATGTTTGGTGGAGTCGATGAGAGATTTTACACACCTTACACCGTAGAACAATATTTACAAAGTGCAGGAGTTGTAACAATAGTTAGAATTCTTGGACTAGCTGGATACCAAGCAGATTCAGTACAATTAGTTGTGATGAATGGTACAGTATCACATTCACTCGCTGTATTAGCACCATCTCGTGGTTCATCAGGAGCTGGTGATTTATCACACACGCATGTTGTAGGTGCTGGAACTTGGGATAGTTTTAGTCTACAAGTATCTGGTAGTAATGTTACTGCGGAGACTTATAATCTATCATTTAATACCAGTAGTGCAGATTTCATTACAGAAGTAATAAGTGAAGATGCTCAAAGTCAAAAAAGTGGTAATTCCAACTCATCGGTATATGTTTATAAAGTATTTAAACGTGCTGCTCATGCAATATTTGGTGCAGCTCCAACATCAGCATCATCAGCTAAAAATGTTCAAAATGGACTTGATTTTACTGGTGGAGCAACTTCTATAGATGCCTTGGGAAATGAACTTTCATATACTGGTAATGTTGCGTATAATACTGCAAGAACACCTTATATACAATCACAATTAGTTGGTGGTACTGCATATAATCTTTTCAGAGTATATACTAGGTCACACGGTTCAGACATAAATACAAGTGTAAAATCAACAATATTAAACGTTAAAAGAGCTGATGACGTACCTGGTTCAGATTATGGTACATTTTCAATTCAAGTTAGAGTTCACAATCCAAATGGAACTAATGATGATACGATATTAGAACAATTTGATGCTTTGACGTTTGATCCAAACTCACCTAATTACTTTGCAAAGAGAATTGGTGATAGGCATGTGGTAATTGATTCAAATGGAAAATTAACTTTTTTTGGTGATTATCCTAATTTAAGTATGCACATCAGAGTTGGTGATTATACTAAAGTTGATAGTAATCTAATTCAGTATCCCAAAACAGTCGTACCATTTGGACATGCTGCAGTTAATCAAACAACTTTAGGAACTACAACACTACCATCTGCATCATTTAAAAGAAATCAAAACAATTCCAATGGTACATTTGATTCTTCTGTTTTATATGGATTTGATTTCATAACTGCAAAAATAAAAGATGACAATGAACAATATCTTGGGCCAATCCCACTAAGTAGTGGAACTGGAAACAATGTAACTATGTCACTAGGAAATATGACAGGTACAGATGATGCATCCGAATTGGGTTCTAAGTATTCTGGTACCGCTGTTCCATTATCACTTAGTGGTTCTGCTACAGCTCAGTTAAAATTTGCTGTTCCTTTTCAATTTGGTTTTGATGGTCGTAATCCAGCAACACCTTATCTTACTGGAACTGAAATTGTATCTACAAACTCACAAGGATTTGATTTATCATCAAATACAGCTAATGGTACTCTTGCTTATAAACGAGCAATAAATGCTGTTAGTAATCCTGATGAATTTGATATTAATTTATTGGTAACACCTGGTGTTATTCATAGATTGCATTCAAGTGTAACAAATCATGCTATATCTAAGGTTGAAGCTCGAGCAGATGCATTATTCATTATGGATTCTGCAGCTTATACTGACTCGGTACAGACAGTAGTTGATACGGTTAATGCATTAGATACTAATTATGTAGCTACATATTATCCGTGGGTTAAGATACCAAATAGCAGTACTGGTAAACCAGTATGGGTTCCGCCATCAGTAGTATTACCTGGTGTAATATCTTATACTGATAGAGTATCTCATGAATGGTTTGCACCAGCAGGTTTAAATCGTGGTGGATTGACTTCGGTATTAGAAGCATCTACAAGATTGACTCATGCTGAAAGAGATGAACTTTATGAAGGTAGGGTTAACCCAATTGCTTCATTTCCTGGACAAGGAGTTGTGGTATTTGGACAAAAAACACTACAAGCTAAACCATCTGCATTAGATAGAATTAATGTTCGTAGATTATTAATTACGGTACGTAAATTTATTGCAAGTTCTTCAAGGTACTTGGTATTTGAACAAAATACTCAAGCACTGCGAAATCGTTTCTTGAATATTGTTAATCCGTATCTTGAACAAGTTCAATCCAATAGTGGATTGAGTGCATTCAGAGTAGTTATGGATGAGTCTAACAATACACCTGATGTAGTAGATAGAAATCAATTGGTTGGTCAGATATTTGTACAACCTACAAGAACTGCAGAGTTCATTGTATTGGACTTCGTTGTTCAACCAACAGGAGCTACATTTCCTGAATAAGTTTAACTTATAACATAATGTATATTGAAAAGCCCCTTTAATTAGGGGTTTTTCTTTTTATAAATTACCAAAAATTTGTTTAGATGATATTTATTTATGAGTAGAAATAACTTACTTTTACAGGAGAATAAAGAATGGCTACACTAGACCCGTCAGAAATAATGTTCACACCTTTTGAACCTAAAACAAAAAATAGGTTCATCATGTACATCGAAGGTATCCCATCATATCTGATTAAAACTGCAAAAAGACCATCAATTGAATTTGAAGAGATAGTTTTAGATCATATTAACGTTAAACGATATATCAAGGGTAAAGGTGCATGGCAGCCTATTGATGTTACTTTATATGACCCAGTTGTTCCATCTGGAGCCCAAGCAGTAATGGAGTGGGTTCGTTTATCACATGAATCAGTAACAGGTCGTGATGGTTATTCCGATTTTTACAAAAAAGATGTTACTTTCAATTTGTTAGGGCCAGTAGGTGATGTTGTTGAAGAATGGGTACTTAAAGGTGCTTATATACAATCAGCTGACTTTGGTGAACTAAACTATGCAGAAAGTGATCCTGCTGAAATATCACTAACATTGAAATACGATTACGCTATCCTACAATTTTAAGGAGTAAATATGAGTTTTTTAAGAGAAATGTTATCAAGTGATGCAAAAATTTCAAGTAAACGATTTGTTGGTTTTGCAGCTTTCTTTATGTTGATTTGTAGTTGGGGTGCAGACACCTTTTCTGCATTCGAAGTAAAAGATAAAATACTAGAGTGTTTTATGTACATATCCGTAGTAGGATTAGGAGTTACAGCAGCAGAAAAGTTTGGTAAAAAATAAAATAGTTTTATAACAAAACATGTTATATATATAAGTACACAACAGAAGGAGTCATAAATGGCTGATTATAAATTCCCTACGGAAGTAGTAGAACTTCCATCAAAGGGGTATTTTTATGTAGATGGGCATCCGTTATCTACAGGTAAAATAGAAATAAAATACATGACGGCGAAAGAAGAAGATATTTTAACATCACAGAATCTAATACAACAAGGAACTGTAATTGATGCCTTATTACAAGCTTTAATTGTAGATACATCAATAAAAGTTGATGATTTACTTATAGGTGATAAGAACGCAATAATGGTAGCTGCTCGTATTCTTGGTTATGGTAAGAACTACAGTTTTGAATATGATGGAGTAGAACAAAAAGCAGATTTATCAAAATTAGAACCACTTAAAATTAGTTTAAATAAATTATCAAAAGGTGAAAATAATTTTTCTTTTGAATTACCAAATTCAAAGAGACCAGTTACTTTTAAGTTATTAACGGGTGGTGATGAAAAAAATATAGCTTTAGAAATAAAAGCAAGACAAAAAATATCTAAAGAACATAGCTCTGAATTAACTACACGATTAAAAACACTACTATTATCAGTAGATGGTAACTCAGATAAAGCTCATATAATTAATTTTGTAGATAATGAATTTTTATCATTAGATTCCCTAGCGTTCAGAAAAAATTTAAAAACTATAACACCAGATATTGATATGACTACAACAGTCGTTGATTCTAATGGAAAGGAGTCAATGGTGACGATTCCGGTCACCGTACGATTTTTTTGGCCTGACGCCTGAGTATAAACTTCAAATACACGAAGAAATATTTCAGTTAATATTACATTCAAAAGGTGGAATCACATTTGGTGAAGCCTATAATCTACCCGTATATCTACGAACATTTTATTTAAAACGTCTGCAGACTTATTATAAAACAGAAGCCGCTGAACTAAAAAAAGAAACAGATAAATATAAAAACTAAAATTTACATAACTGATATTTATTATTGAGTTATAACACTTAATATTATTCGGAGATTTAAATGGCTAATTATAAAAATAACACACCTAAACTTGTAGAGGGATTTCTTGATAAGTTTTTCGGTAAAATAGCTACTAAAGCCGCTGACAATGCTTTGAAAGACATTAATAAAAAAGATCCAAAATTAGGTAAATTATTATCCAGAGCTCAAGATATAAGAAAAGATGGTGAAGCATTTTTAAATAAAATGGATCCTGATGAGAGGGATGAATATATGGATGATTTATTTGCAAAGTATGGATTATAAAAAATGGCTGATTCTAGGGATAGGGGTTTTGATAAATTAACGGGTTCATTAGATAAAAATGAAAAACAGGATAGAGATCGTTTAAAACTCCTTAAAGAATCAGTTATAGCACAACAGTCTATAACAAAAGAACTTCTAACACAATTAAAAACCTCAAATGAAACTGAATCTGTAATAGATAAAATGTTTGGCACTCAAAGTATGGCAGTTGCCTTGGAAGAAAAGAGAAAGGCATTGGGTTCGGACGCTACAGCAGAACAAATAAAAAAGTTTGATTACGATGTTAAATCTGTTACAGCTGCAAATCAAATGGCTGGATCAATAAAAGGTCAATTAGGTGGATTACAATCAATGGTCAAAGGAGCTAAAGGTTTCCAAATGGTTATGATGACGAATCCATTTTTAGCTATAGCAACTGCAATAATATTTATAATCAAACTCATGATGGATTTTGCTGGTGCTGCTATGGACACCAGAAAAGAATTAGGACTTTCACTTGGGGCATCAATCAAGTTAACAGCTCAAACTAAAGCTCTTGGTTTTGCAGCAAAAGCGTATGGTTTAGACGTAGAAAATATAAAAGCAGCTCAAACTGCAATACGAGGTGAATTGGGATTGAGTGTACAAGAAGCTGCTAACCTTAGTTTACAATTTGCAAAGACAGCAGCATTTACTGGTCAAAATGAACAGCAATTGGGTAAGACATTATCTATAATGGAGTCAATATCAGATGCCAGTAGAGAAGCATTATTAGCTCAGATAGAAACAACAGGTAAAATGCTAGAACTAGAAGGATTGGCACCAGGAGATATATTTAAAGATGTTGCTGATAATGCTGAACATTTTGCTTCATTTGCTAAAGATGGTGGTGCTAATATTTTCAAAGCGGCCGCTGCTGCTAAAAAGTTAGGGTTGAATATGGATGCAGTCGCAGGAACAACAGAATCCTTACTTGATTTTGAATCTTCTATAGAAAAACAGATGGAAGCTTCAATGTTATTAGGTAGACAATTGAATCTTGATAAAGCAAGACAATTAGCTCTTACTGGTGACCAAGAAGGTATGATGAAAGAGGTACTAAAACAGGTCGGTGGAGAAGCTGAATTTAATAAAATGAATGTTATTCAAAGAAAAGCTTTAGCAGAAAGTGTTGGTCAAAGTGTAGAGAATCTTTCAAGACTTGTAAGAAATCAAACAGCTACAACTACTGGCCAAACTGTAGCTAAAACTAAAAAAGATAATACTGAAGAGTTATTAACAGACCACACCTCATTGTTTCAAAGTATGAATAAAAGTTTAAAAATTATGGCCGATTAACTAAGGAAATATAATGCCTTTATTAGAAATGAAATCAAATTTATCTTTCAGCACTACAGTTCCATCGAATAACATAACTTCTCCTTCGGCTGTAAGTGAAAATAAAATAGTTTCACCAGGTCAATCAAGTAAAAAAACAAAACTACCATTATCAGAAATGAAATCAACGTTTGGAATAACTTCTTCACCAACACCCAACGCTGCAAAACCAACTCCAATACTACCTAAATCTGGTGTTGACTATTTTACTAATACTAACGCTTTTGGATTTAGATTAAATAAAAATGGCAGTACTACAACAGATTACATATTAAATTCAAATGGAGGGCCAATAATTCCTCAAACTGTTTACCGAGATATAAAAGGTGATTCTACATCAATATTTACACCTTTTACTAAAGCTAGTGTTGTATATAATTTGAATAATACTCCAACACCACTTCAACAAATATCAAAACCAACAAATAATCCTGTAGATTCCTTTGGAGCATTTGTACCAATAAATAATTCTAATAACAAATTTAATGAGTCAACTAGCCCAATAAGAGTAGCTACAGACTCTAGGTTATTCAAAGCACATACTGATTCAAATTTTTTAAATAATTTGTATACTTCATTTAAACGTAAAGATAATAAAATTGGATTATCCAATCAACCACGTTTTGTTAGAAACGTAGGTGAAAGATTTGGTGATGGTGGTATTGATGGTATACCATTTATACCAGCAGTAGTAGAAGCAACAATTGATGCTGCAGCTAGTACATTAGGTAAATTTGCATCACCTTTGTTTGGTAGAGATATTAGTACGTTTGTTGATTCATATAAAGCAGGTAATCTAAGAATTGGAAAATTTGCTTTAGATATAACATATAATATAAAACAAATTGGTTTACACAGACAAAATAAATATGATAAAGTATACTCTCAACATATGGGAATGGGTACATCTGTACCAAGTGCAGGTGAAACGATGGAAACCGGAGTTGGAAGAATACTGTCAATGGCCTCAGACAGTGGTTTATTAGATATCAATCCAAAGGTATACAATCAAGGTTCTATTTTTAGTGTACCTGGTGTACCTGGTCTAATGTTTAATAGAAATGGTAGAAATATTCAAGATATTGTAGGAGTCGGTAGTGCAGCCTTAGAGACAGTCTTAGCACGTGGGGGTGATCTAGTAAAAGTAGGTTCAAAAGCTATTTTAAATAATATTAGCGATGGAGCTATCATCTTAGCAGAAAAAGCGAGCGCTCAGACTATCAGATTTAAAGGTATAGGATCACAAGGTGCATCTAAATTACTTGGTGGTATAGGAGATGTATTGGGGAGATTTAATTTACCAAGTGGTGGTGGTAGTTTACCTGGAAGTTCTTTTATCAAAAACCAAATAAAAAAATTTCCTAGTATTAGTCTACCTTCTCTACCAGCAATAAATAAAGCTAAATTACAAAAAATACGAGATTTTGGTGGCAGTGTCATCGAGTCTGCAGCTACAGCAGGAAAGACTCTTGGTACGGGTGCTGCAAACTTAACCAATAAAACCCAAAAACTTGCATCAGACATTTCTAAAGCTACCAAGACAATAAGTAAAGCTCAAGCATCAAAATTAGATGCAAAAGCTTTTGAAAATGTTGGAGTGGATAAAGTCAATTTAATTCCAGTAGGTGAGACTGAATTTGAAAAAACCCCACATGAAAAATTAGACCTTATACGATTACGATTTGATGATGCCCGCACGGGTTCCCCTATAATATTCCCCGCAATAATAAGTGGTTTAACAGACACATTTAGTCCTTCGTATTCACCTGAACAATTTGTTGGTAGACCAGATAATGTTTATGTTTATACTGGTACAACTAGAGAAATAAGTTTTACATTTGATGTATACCCCAAATCAGATCGTGAATTAATAGTAATATGGAGCAAATTAAATAGTTTAGCTGGAATGACATATCCACATATGGATAAGACAGGAAAAGGTATGATAGCACCATTTTCAAAATTAACTATTGGTCAAATGTACGATAAGACACCTGGTTACATATCAGCATTGTCGTATACAATACAAGACAATACAACATGGGAAGTTGATTTTGCTAAACTACCAAAGTATGTACAAGTTGCATGTAGTTTTAATTATATTGGTGATAGATTACCAACTGCAACCCAAAAACATTTTGAATGTCCGTGGATTGGAGAGGTTAACTACAGCGGAGGTGAAGATGTTAAAGGAATTGAAGCTGCAGTTAATTTAGCCAATCAAGTTGCACCGGTGGGGATGACATCTTCAACAGCTGGTAATGCTGGGTCAGTTGCAGCAAAGAAATTTAGAAACCTGGCAGGATTTTAAAATGAAAAGATATGGAACAACAGGATTAAAACGTGATAAGTCTAATATAATATCATATAGGACAACTTTGTATCCTGAGATGCCAATTGAAAATAGTGACCAATTTATAACTACAAAGATTGGTGAGAGATTGGATATGTTGGCATATAGATATTATGGTGATAGTACATTGTGGTGGATTTTAGCAAAAGCTAATGGTGTAAGGGGAAAAATGGCCTTGGAACCAGCTACAGATTTGAGAATACCAGGAAATATAGCAGCCATTATAGAGAATTTTAAAAAATTAAATACCTCGGAATAAATTGTGATAAACTTAACACCAATTGCAAAAGAAATTCAAGACAGAATGTTTCAAAAAATGCGAGCATTATCAACCCATAAATCTGCACCAGGTACAACTATTGGTAATGAAAAATTAACATTTGATAATATGGCAACACGTTCACCTTTTATAAGAATGGTTTCCAATCAAGCACAGCCTGTTACACTAATGGGTGGTAAATTAAAAGATAATGGTAGCATGTATGCTGGTTATGATATGTACGCTCCAAGATCATATACTAGTGGTGTAGCTGAACAATATGATAAATCATCAACTATCCAAGCTGGAAAATTAAAAACTGCAATGGAAGCTGACTTTGAAGCTGGAGTATCATCAAAAAATAATCCTGATTTATATAATAAAAGAAAAAAATTCTTTGATGAAAACGTTGCTGGAAGTACACTTAAAAAAACAGGAGTGAATACACAATCACGACCAATACCTGGTATTAAATCAATTGATGTTTCTTTTAAAGGTGGATCGAGGGCAATGAGAGAAGCAACAATAAGTTGGACTTGTTATGATTGGGGTGAACTTGATCAGTTAATGCCACACTTCCTAGCTCATGGTAAAACAGTTTTATTAGAATGGGGTTGGGTTTATGGCATGGATAGTTTATTCAATTTACCAACTTTAGTTGATCAAAATGATAAGATAATTGATGATGCATTTACAGATTTTTCATCCAGAGTCATAGCAGGTAAGGGTGATTTTGATGTTATGGTTGGCGTAGTAAAAAACTTTGAATTTACAACACGATCCGATGGTGCATTTGACTGTCAAACTATTATTAGTAGTGTTGGTGTTAATTTATTCAGTAGCCCATTGTCAAATCCAGAAGCAAAAGACCCTGGAACACAAATAAATATAAATAGAAAAGAAACCGAAAAAGAATTGGCAAAGAGACTTCAAAATGCTGTTGGAGAGTCTGATAAATTAGGTGATGCAAATATAGATAATATACTAACCTTTGATAGTAATATTGGATTAAAATTGTTTATTAAAAATATTAATTTATATGTAATAAAACAAACAATTAGTAACACAGATACATCTTTATCCACCAATAAAGGTAGAAATAACCATTTTCAACAAAAAAGTGGGGGAAAACATGTGGTTCGATGGTCACCTAATAAGTATATAATAACCCGTAGTAATTTTACCAGAAGTCAAACTGAAGCTCATATAGAAAACGTATGGGTACAATGGGGTTGGTTTGAAGATAATGTTTTAAATAAATTTTTAGGAATGACCAATGCAAAGGGTGACTTTATAATAGATTTTAAATCAGTAGAGAGTAATGATGTTAGTGTTAAAATTAGAAATCATCAATACCTAGAAACAACCGATATAAATAACCATATTTTACCAGGCCAATTCAAGGTTCAAGAAAAAACAAAGTTTGGAGACATTGATGTAGAAGGTGATGTGGACGAAATTGCAATATTGTCAAAGGTGGTCAATAAAAATTTTACTCCATTTTCTACAACAGGAGTTATCAATAGAGTCGATGACATCGATACTATGGATGCATTGACATTTGAACAGCAAAGAGCCCTTTATGAAAATGAAGTGAATATTGCTCGAGAACAGGATGGAACGAGAAAAGCAACAACACCGTCTGAACAACCAAAGCCTGGTAGATTTGGATTTCTTAGAAATATGTTAATAAACACTAAAATTATAAAAGAAGCATTTGGAGTAGGAAACGGGCAAGATTTAACTATAGAATCTATAAATATAATAGAAAGTTTAGAGTATATGTTTGATTTACTAAATCAAGATTTAAACCTATGGAGTTTTGAAATAACTACAGATTCGAAACGTACACAAAGAGCTAAGATAATAGATGACAGTACTACTGCGTTTGATTTTGGTAGTGTTAAAACGGCTGGTGGAGTATATGATAAACGAACAAAAGAAGCAAATGGAACAGTTGAAGAAGCTGGTGTATTTTTCTTTCCAACATGGCAAGCTGATAGTTTTATAAAAAGTCAAACAATCACTGCTAAAATACCAAATGAAATGCAATTAACCACTATGTATGGTTCAAATATGAATGCAGAAAAAGAAACTACAAATCCAGGTAAAGACCATGTTGATAAAGAAGGTGTTGCAGCTGGTGCTTTTTATAATACTGAACCAGATAACCACAAAGCGGGTATTGATATTGTTTTTAAAAATCAATTAAATAAAAATAGTTCTGATAGTATTATTGAATTTATAAAATCCAAAGCTGCTGACCTTGAAGAACCATATCAAGCAAAACTAAATGCAATTGATGAAACGATACAAGCACAAGCTAAGGCGTCCAGAGAGCAAGAGGAAAGTGACCTAGGCTTAGCATATGATTCTTCTGTAGCAATACCACCATTAAATTTTTTAACTCCTGATATGAAAGAACAACTTTTATCATTTGAAACTGACGAAAAAAAAGAAGGTTTTTTTAATAAATTACTTAATAATAAAAAAACTTATGCTGATACATTGGGATCAAAATTTGAACCATCTGGAAGAATGAAAAAAGGGTTTATATCGTTTATAGGTTACGCGATGACTAATTTAAGTAGTAATAATGCCAATGAAAACACAATGCCAATTAAGATTCCATTTGATCTTGAATTGGAAATAGATGGCACAGGAGGAATTTTTCCAGGTAATTCTTTTCACTCTACATACCTTCCAAGTAGATATCAACAATTTGCACTATTTCAAGTATTTGATATAAGTCATAAGGTTGATAGCAATGGTTGGACTTCAAATATAACTGGTAAGATGAGAACAACTATGGAGACGGTTGTCAATCCAATACCAAGTGGAGCTATTAAAAAAGCAATTGAAAATGTTGAAAATCTTATACTTAAAGAAGAAAAGAAAAAAGAAGAAGCTACTGCTAAGGTTTATAAAAAATTCACACAGAAGGGAAAGGGTTCAGTTAGTAATATGGGTTCTTTACTTGGTGGAAGTTAATTATGTCAAAATACAAAAAAGAAATAGAAAAAATAGATAAAAAAACAGATTTTAAAATACCATTTGCTGGTGTTACTAAAATAGGTGAATTTGCATATAAAGAACATGGTGGTAGTGTACGACCTGATTTAAATTATCATATACATTACACCAATAGTAAATCAGAAATTTTTATGTTAGGTGGTATACATAGTTCAAGTACTAAAATAATTGAAAAGATCGGTGGTAGTAAATCATTATTTAAAAGATACGGTGAAATATCAATCTCAAGTAAAGATAAATACCCAATAACTACTCTAGCAAAACCATCAAAATCTGATTATAGAATTGGTACTTTCACACGATACTTTGCACAGAGTTTAACCAATACTGCTGCAGATATATTTGAGGTGTCAGAAGAAGATTATGACTCTAAAAATAATTTATATACTTATATTACTTTTGAGTGGAGAATATCAGGTGCTAAACAAGAAATTATGAGAGATAATCAAAAAACTATAAACGTTGCTAATACTGAATTGCCTGGAATATTTAGAAAACTATCTCCTTTTAATTTCTGGCGACCATCTCCAGGTTCACTAGACAGTTTACAAAAAAAACTTACATTATTGAAAAAGTATTAGATACTTATATTAGAATAAAGATTAAATAAAGGTTATACAATGAAAAAAGAAGTTCTTGATAAAGGCTTCGTTGAGGTTATAGATTCACTTGGTAATGATCTCACCGTAGTAAATTCTGCTAGAGTCTCATTTGGTAAACGAAAAGAAGTATATGATAAGTCGGATGCAAGGTTAGTTCGGTACTTGGCTAAATACAAACACTTTTCTCCATTCAGACATCTACAAGTTCAATTCCACATCAAAGCCCCAGAGTTCGTAATGAGACAATGGTATAAACACGTGGTTGGTATTGAAACAACATCCAACTCATCTACTAAAGATCATGCTTGGAATGAGATTTCAGGTAGGTATGTTCCAGTAGAAGATTTCTACACACCAACAATATTCAGAGCTCAATCAGAAGATAATAAACAGGCAACAGAAGGTGCTATTGAAGATCAAGAAGAAGCTCTTCGGAAATGGAATGATACAATGTCACACATTAAAGATGGTTATCAAAACCTTCTTGATATGGGAGTTGGTAAAGAACAAGCAAGATGTATACTTCCATTGAATCAATATACAGAAGTATATTGGACAGCTTCGTTTCAAGGAATAGTAAATTTTATTGAGTTACGAGATGAAAAAACATCCCAATGGGAAATACAGCAATATGCTAGGGTGATGAAAGATTTGATGATTAAGGTGTATCCTGAAACCATTAAGATATGGAGTGACCTGTATTGGTCATAGTAGAAACTACTGATGATGTAATATTATTTAAAAAAACGTATGAAACCCAAGATAGTATTGTAATACCAATATTGTCTGATATAAATAAACATCCAATTGATAATACATTGAGTCTAGTTTATATTCAGATGCTCGATGGGCAAGAGTTTATCGTACCTTATAATCACAGTGAAACACTTAGTGGTCATAATATTAGTTTGATTTCAGACACCACAACGTATACCTATGATAAAAAGTTATTAGGTCAAGTGGTAGCTGTTGGTAAATGTATCGATGTAAATTTATTACATTATATGAAAACCAACCAACCACTTAGTATAGAACATCTTGATACGAATGCTCATAACTTTTTTAATATGATGTATTATAAAAAAGAAAACATCAATGTGATAATACCTGTTTTAAAACATTTAGAGTATTGTCGTAAGTTAAGTGATTTGCTTAGGGCTACGATAGAAACAAGCAGTGATAGTGACACGATGACATACAATAATGACGTATTGGACAATTTGTCATACATAGAACAAAATGGAATAACGACCACAGAGGGTATGGTGTACAGTCAATACAACATATACACTTCAACAGGTAGACCAAGTAATAGATATGGTGGTATTAACTTTGCAGCTCTAAACAAATCAGATGGTAGCAGAGAAAAGTTTATAAGCAGATATAAAAATGGTGTTTTAGTTGAGATGGATTATGATGGTTATCATTTAAGATTGATTGCTGATAGAGTAGGTTATGAATTTCCACAAGGTTCGGTTCATCAACATATGGCCAAATTATATGGTGTAGATTACAATGAAGCAAAATCACTTTCATTTCAATATTTATATGGGTATATTCCTGATGAGATAAAATTAAATAATGAATATTTTAGTAAAGTTAGCGATTACATTGATAAACTGTGGATTGAATATAAATCTAAAGAATTTATCCTTTCAGATATTTATAATAAGAAGATATTTAGAAAGAATTTAACAGACATGAGTGCTAATAAATTGTTTAACTATACAATACAGTTAATGGAAACAGAAAACAATATGAAGGCATTGAGTAGATTAATTCCTACGATAGAAAATACAAAATACCAAAGTGATTTAGTACTTTATAACTATGATGCTTTTTTGTTTGACTTTAACATGGAAGATGGTTTAGATTACCTACATGAAGTTAAGGGTATTTTAGAACAAGATGGTAAGTTTCCACTTAAAGTTAGTTGGGGATTAAACTATCACGAGATGAAAGATATTACGGAGAAATTTGTATGATACCAAATTTAAATAAAATATTAAAAGAGTGGTCTTATAGAGTTGGTGTAATAAAACCAAGAGATGAAAAACACATATACCATCTCAACAAAATCCTAACAGAAGAAGGTTGGTCATATACTGCTATAGATGAAATTGTACAAAATTTGACTGAAATGAGTGTAGGAGCAATGGAAACTGCTCTTATAGCAGGTTCAAAGAGTAGACTAGGAAAACATTCTACATCCAGAAGAGTCTCAAATATTGGTAATATAACTCCTGCTGAATTTATAGATATAATAAAAATTACTTTTAGTGGTGTTGTGAAAGTGGATGTTTTAGACCCAGGAAGTGGAGATAATGGGAGTGGTGCTTTTAAATTATTTAAGTGGACACATGACAATATAGATTACAAGGTTCATTTAGCAGGAGAAGTTACTGGTAGAGGAACAACAAAAACAAAAGACCAAGAATTATCATGGTTGTTGGTTTTAAGTGGTATACAATTTGGTGGTGATCCAACTGATAAAGAAGCTTTTATTTCACTATTGATTTCAAATTCAGAGGTATATGGTAAAATTGCTGGTATGACTCAAAGTAAAGCTTTACACTTGGCAGCCTATATAGAAAATAATGATGATTGGTATGTATCTCATGTAAAACAATGTGAGCAGTTTATGAAGATTGGTGCTTTTAACCAACCTAAAAAATATGTAAAGGATGCTTCTTCGTTAGCAGTCAATAAACAGGCTAAGAAATTATATAAAGCTGAACATGGAAAAACATTAGATTTAGATAAATGGAATCCAGCTGATGTGTGGTTGGAATATTCATCAATTCCATCTTTTGATAAATTGGCAGAATTGAATAATTATTTATTGAAATCTATTGCAAAAGGAAATGGGTATATTGGAGTATCATTAAAAAAAGGTGGTGGAAAAATTGGTATTGTTAACGGGTGGAACCAGAAAGTTTATACATTAGATGGTATAAAAATAAAATACGGCGGATTATTTTCACAGGGTGTGACCTTTGAGTATAGTGGCCTAAATTTAAATGGGTTAGGTTTACATTTTAGAATATTTTCTGGAAAAGATAATGAAACTATAAGAGGGGAAGGTATTGCAAAAGGAGCAAATGCGGTACAAGGTAAAGTTAAAATGAGTGTTATAAATGATTTTAAGTCAGGAACTCTATCAAAGATTGAGTCTGTTAAAGGTGCTAGTGTTGAGTTGAGTAAAAATATATGGGGTTGGTCTAAAACTGGAAAAGAAAAATTTAATTTAGTGTCAAAGGTATATAATAAAATTAAAGGAGCTTCGAAATTAGCTAGTAATGGTAGTTGGGATGTTGCTTTTACTAATGAGAAAAATTTTCTTAAAACTTTAAATGATTACTATACAAAAAAGAAACCAACAGAAAATTCAGTTAAAGCTAATATAAGTTCAAGATTTCAATCTATCATGTTAGGTTCAATTATAGCTAGTCTTAATAAATCAGACCTAGAAAAAGTGATGCTCGGTATGTTAAAATATGGAAAATCAGAATCAGAGTGGTCATCGGCACATTATAAGGCACAATAATGAAAACACAACTATTATGCACATTCACTAAAAAAGATAGATTTAATGACACATTAGATATTATTATCTCATGCAATGATATTGTGTTTGATAAAGTATACACATTTCAAAATGAAAATGATCTCA
>Ga0209279_10000851_pt1 | contig 17876 bp, 32 predicted proteins | sample CoawatmetaG00DNA_3_FD_187508 | JGI IMG/M metagenome (GOLD analysis project Ga0209279, IMG submission 187508) | Marine microbial communities from the West Antarctic Peninsula - Coastal water metaG006-DNA (SPAdes) (version 2) | ecosystem: Environmental > Aquatic > Marine > Coastal ... | reverse complement strand
ACCCTAATATACAACATTTATTATCGTAAGTCAAGCTTTTTATTTTTTATCTGTAACATATGTAAAATCTGCTTCCATACTTGTTTTTAATATTTTAGCATTCTCAAATTTATATGGTTTAGTGCCTGGTGATTCCAAGATATCAATACGATTTATAAATCGTCTATTCATTGTATCTTTAACTTGATACACTCCATCTTTTCCATCTGTACCTGTCAAGACAATAAAATCTCCGTAATCTAACCAACCACCCCATCTTTTTAAAAGATTTCTACTAACTGCTACAAATTTATACTCACTCGCTTGGTGTATTTGTATTTTAGTTCCATCGGCTAAAATGTTTGGCGTTGAATCTGTTTGGCCTCGTGTCGGGTGATACATAGTTACCGTAACATCTAAACCTGATAACTTTATCTCCGTGTACTTATCTTTTAATAACTTGTTTTCATCTTGCAATTCTTGTATCGTGTCTGTATAGATATCTTTGTATTTTTCAAATTGACAAACCCAAACATATCCATTAAACATTGTAAAAAATGTCAAGAATATAATAAAATATTTTTTCATAGTTTCCACTCCTTTTATAGTAATAACTATTTACTTCCTACTTTTTTCTTTATAAAATCTACCATTTGTTCTGCAACATTTATCTTGGTATATTTTTCCATACCTTTGAAACCTGGTGCCGAATTAACCTCACATATAACATAACTATCATTATCAAATAACAAGTCAACACCTGCTATATCTAAGTTTAATAATCTTGCACACTCACCACCAATCCATTCAATGTCTTCGTCAATCTGATAAGGGATAGCTTCCCCACCTCGTGTGATGTTTGCTCTAAAATCTCCATCAATGGATTGTCTCATCATACAACCAACTACTTTTCCGTTCACTACCAATACTCTTAAATCTTTTCCTAATGAATCCTCAATACATTCTTGTATAATAATATTGTATCGTGCATTAGATAGTTCTGCCATCTTCATCAATTGTCTAAATTGTTTTCTATCCTCAACCATAAAGACTCCACTACCATACGAACCACTTAGTGTTTTAATTATCATTGGATACTTAACATTTTTTTCTACTAAGTTAACATTAATTGGATGCTTTACCAACATAGTTTTAGGAACGGGTAAAGATGATTGTCCTAAGATTTGTTGTGAATACAATTTGTCTTTAACGTTATCAATAGCATCACTTCCGTTAATCATTGTAACACCTAATTGTTCCATATGTCTGATGATTGCTTTGATAAAGTAAGTGGTTCCACTACCTGTTCTCGGTAATACAAAGTCAGGTAATTTTCTTGGTTCACCATCAACGATAATAGATTTCCTATCATCTCTATCGACGAATATATCTACATCTTGTGGATTAACTACACGAACCTTAATGTCTTGTTTTTCAAATTCTTCCACAAGTCTTTGGACTTCAAAGTTCTCACCTAATTCTTTTTTATGGATTATCCAGCCGTTCATAAATAAAATCTCTCTTTGGTTCCTACTTGTTGTTCGTACCAACCCTCATTATCTCTCCATACATATGGACTTTCTGAGTTTTCAGACCATTTATATTGACCATACCAGTCAAAATCTTTTCTTAATAGATTAGCTCTATGTGATGCGTGAAATTTTTCATTACCAATCCAATCTGGCATTACCAAATTATCTATATCGTAGAACTCCATATTGTTATTGTATCCACGACTAATCCACTCCGTAATAATAATATTAGTATAGTGTTTAAGTGCAGGAACATATGGTGTCCACATCTTGACTATCGGGTGGTTTGCCCAACCTTTTGATTTTGGTGTCTGAATAGTATTAATGATTTGCATACCCTCAACACGTTGTTTGCCGAGTCTGCGCCAATCTAATACTTTGGCTGAATCCTCAAAGGATTCGTATGGTAAGAATGTTTGCATAATTTATAACCTCAATATAACCTTTTTTTATTTAATTGTCAAGTCTTTTTTTTAAAACATCTTGCTGATGTTGTTCGGGTGAGATATAAACACCCTTTCCGTAATCATTCAGTAAAGACTTTTCTAACTTCAGTCTTTCTTTATATTCTGTAAATGATTCTCCATCTAATCGTTTATCACCCTTGAGTAACTTACTGAGTTCTAATCTCTTCTTCATCATTTTTCTACATCTCCCATTAAGAATTTCTTCTGTTTATCTAATGCTTTCTTAACTTCTCTCTTAACTGCCAATTTCTCTTTATGGCGAGCAACTAAGATTTCGTCCTTAGTCTTTCGTTTAACTTTTTTCTTTGCCTTAACCTTAGTCGGTTCTAATGTTCCTTTTAACTTCAGTTGTTCTTTACCTTTGTGAAATACATTTCCGTCTTTATCAACGAACTCATTCATAAAGTGCCACCCTGCTGGACGACCTGTTGGTTTGTATTGTTTGGTATTGAAATCGTTAACCATCTCTGGAAATTTCTCAAACATCTGTCCTGTTAGACATCTATTACAAACTACTGATGTAGCTTCTTCTCCGACATTACGAACTTGTGTTCCACAACTACAATCCATATATCTTATATTGTTTGCGTATGGATAGATAGTTTCTTTCTTAACTACATAACCACCATTGTTTGTAAATACACTCATATAACCTCTTTCTTTATGCTTGTGCTATTGAGCCCGAATACATCGCTTGCTCAACAACCTTTTCTTCAATTGTTTTATCTATGAATTGTTTGACTTCTGCACGAAATGCTTTTTCTGCTTCTAAGTCATCTTCAATTAAATCCTCAACAAGTTTTCCAACCATTACTAATGTATCTTCATCATTATTCTTTCGTAACTTATCTTCAATCTTTTCTAATCGTCTAACTAAATCTCTTAAATTCATATCTGTCCTCTTTGTTTGAGTGATGGGTGAGAATCGAACTCACGAATAATGGATTTGCAATCCACCCCATTAACCACTCTGGCACCATCACGGCCTTGATGACGACGCTCGTTTAATTTTTCTTCTTGAATAGTTTCAATATGTTTACAAAATGTTTTTCTATGTCGTTTCCTAAACTTATATGCAGGACACGAACAACTCCACTCTAATCTGTTCGGATTAAATGTAATGTCATAGGACTTTCGCCTTACTCTATGGTGTTCAGTGCCATCATTATCCACAAGCACTCCACCAAATAAGTCTAAAACATAATCTATATTTACATCATTCATACCACTAATATACAACATTATAGCAATGATGTCAAGCTTTTTATTATTTTTCTTTAATTCTATGTATTAACTTCCTAATTCTTACTTCCCTTAATCTAACCTTGTGTTCGGAATGACCTGGATTTTCCTTAGTCCTTGTCAACTTCTTTTGTAATTGATAAACTTTTCTAAACAACTTACCTTTGTAAGCATACTTCTTACTCATAGTATTTCTCCTTGATTTAGGTTATATTATTTTAATTCCACCCTTAGTTACGGGTGTTGGGTCGTTCTCCTCTAATGGTTCGTTTGGTTCGTATTTTATTGGTGTTGCGAAATCATCATCACCATATGGATTAGGTGTTAATAATGGTTCTGAATATACATCTTGCCAATGTTCGTGTTGGGTTTTTTTCTTTTCGGGATGACCTTCCTGTTCTTCGTTTCTAAGCATTAGCGCTTGGTTATATGCTATAACTAACATAACTGCTAACGGGTCAAATACAAAGATAAGAATAAAGATAAAGAACTTTACAACAGTATCTATATCGGTTCCGAAAGTTCTTGCCAGATATATTGCTGGCCCAACATCTACACCCGTTGATACTAATTGTATTTCTAAATCTGCCTTACGAGTTTTGATATCTAATATCTCTTCGTTGACTCCTCTGATTTGTGGGTTATAGTCTTCTCGTAGTTTTCGTTTAGCAGTAATATAATTCTCTGGTAAAGATTCTACTTGTTGGTCTAATTCTTGTTTTAAAAATAGTTTGTCGTCTTGTAGTTGTTCCAACCTATCATCTATCATTAATAGTTCAGTAGATTGTTTTTCAAACTCTAAGGTTGCTCCTTGATAAGCATTACTTAGATATCCAAAGATACCTGCAGATGTTATGAATATCAATACCAATACTGCGAAAGACATATAGACTTTTTGGAACCAATTGATTACTTTCCAATAACGATATAAAAATGATGCTGCGACTAATTTACCGAGTTCTAATGAACTTGCCATAATCACAACTGATAAAAATGCTCCACTAAAAAGTTTTGCTAATCCATATACGGAAAATGCAGCTGCACTTCCTGCAATTAATAGTGCGGATAATCCTATCCAGATATAAAAATATTTTGAGTTTTTCATATTAATACCTAAGTATCCATCTACTACCACACTTCTTACATTTAGTTAAGAAGCTGATAAATTCATACCACTTGGTTCTTTTCCAAGTTCTTTTACATTTTAAACATTTCATAATTCTTTTCTCCACCTTTAATATAAATAGTAAATAAACGCAGTAATCTGTCGTTTATTTCAATTTCCTCTGATGACTTTCTATAATTATCATCTCAATCTCATATCTATGAGTTAAATACTACCTTGAGTCTACAACCTCGCCTATCCTGTAGTATCCTATTTTTTTTGTTTAGTAGGACTTTTGTATCGGTCAATGCTTCCGACTACTGATTTCACTCTTTTCCGTTTAAAACTTAAACCCAAGAAGTTTTGGGAATGAAAACTCTACGATATCAATTATCGGTTTTCGTTTTTTTATCTGTTCTATCTGATTTACTGAATTTCTGTATCTATTAGTTTCATACAAACATAGTAATGCTCCTCATTTCTCAGTATGGTGTCGGCTAAACCCCACATTAATTTTAGGTCTTCAATCGTGTAACGGCAGCGTTCTACCAACACCCTACCAAGAATATAGAACCTATCATCTTTTATGGATATAAATTTATCCAATTTTAACTGATAGTTTCTTTGGTTGTGCTGGCTCTACTTTCGGGATATCTACTTTAAGTAGTCCATCTTTAAACGAAGCCTTTATGTTATCACCATCGAGTAATTCACCAAGTACAAACTGACGCTTGAAGGATGATTGCTTTAATTCTCTACGAATTACTTTAGCTCCCTCATCATTATACAATGCGTGTTTATCTCCTGATATAGCTAATATACCTTCTTCGACATCTACTTTCAAGTCTTTCTTATCAAGTCCTGGTATTTCTGCTATGATAGCGACTTTCTCGTCGTACTCATAAACATTTACCTTTGGATAAGATGTTCCCTGAAATGGTTTAACCCCTACTGATTTCTCAATATCTGGAAATTGCTTTGAAACAATTTGGTCAAACATTCTGTCAAATGGTGTTAGAAATTCATCCCTATCGATTATAGGGAATCCTGTGTGAAATGCAACTTTAGTCATTATTTTTCTCCTGTTGTTTGTTAACTATTTAGTCTAACTTCTGATAACCTCTCTTGAGCGTTATCATATATAAATATAAGGTTCTATGACAAAAACGTTATATTTTTACAATATATTTTATTGGAACGAACCACACCCTACCCATAGAATCTTTCAATCTCCTGTGGTCTTCGAGTGTGGAATTACCATCTTCCGTTAGGACTTCACCTTTATAAAGTGTGCCCTCTACCGTAGAGTAGTCACCTACAATTTTATATTTCATAGATACCTACTTCTTTGGTTTTTTCTGTGCGGCTAGTTTGATTGGTTTGTGATAGATATCAATTCTTTTTTTCAATCTATCTACATCTTCGTATCCTACAACTCTTTCCATAAGAACTCCGTCCTCATAAATAGCTGTTGTTGGAACTCCACGAACCTCTGCACTTTCTGCTATGGTTGGTTGCTCATCAATATCAACGAACTCAACTGGATATCCTGACTTAGCCAATCTATCCATATGTGGTTTCATTTGTTGACAAGGGCCACACCACGCAGCACTAAAGAACTTTATATTTACCATACTAAGCTCCCATTTCAAATCCAAGATTTAATAAGATAAATCTGAATTTTGTTTTATTATAATTAAGATGTAAGAATGTAACTTTACCCAAACGAACTTCGATGTTCCATTGTGATGATTTACGACTCTTCCAACTATTAATGTAATTAAACATATTTACTCCTTCTTTATTAACTTCCAAAGACTTTTTTCTTACCGCCGTCATATTCATAGGCGTGTCCTTCTTCCATCAAGACATCATTTACTGATACCCATCCGTCCAAAGATAAGTCTATTTTACTTTCTGGATTTGTGATACATTCGTTAATGTGTTCACCAACGAATTCAGGTGATACAAAAATTTCACCTAACACTCTTCCATATTTACCTGTTCCAAAGGATTTTAATTTAAAAGTTCCTTGTTCAAGTAATTCTTTATTTCTGGCTTTTGCTGCCAAACCTTTTTTCTTTTCATCTAAATCTCGTGTTCTTGATTCCCAAGTGTCGAGTCCCATATATCTAACTCTTGCTTTCCACTTAACTTTAAATCCTAAATCAATCCAACAATCAATTGTATCTCCATCTACAACTCTAATCAGTTCGCATTCATACTCCCTGAAATCCATTTTCTTTGCCACTTCTATTCTCCATTAGAAACGAACAATCCCCAAATCAACACAAATATGTTTTATTTTTTCAAACGAAGAAGTCCATATGCCTGTATCTAAACAATTTTGTATATTATTAATTTCGGGCGCCGTTAAGTTTGAAACATAGACTTCTCCATAATAAGTATAAGTATTGTTATTTTTTGATACCATTTGATTCAATGTACCCATCACTTCTTTAAGTTTTAAAAAATTAGTATATGTTGATGATGTATATTTTGAACGTGTTGAAACTAATATGTATTTCTCGTAATCACTAAGCTGTGCATTTTCCATTATTTATTCTCCTTGAATAATTCTAATTGTTCTTGAACTAATGTTCTTGTTGATATATCTTCACCTACTCTTCTTTTGTAAATTGTCTTACCATTGTCTGGCGTTTCGAATATCCAACCACCCTTTGCAAGTTCTAATACATTGTGTCTTTGTCCAGAACTATCATTAGATTGCATTGTTGATAATTCCTTATTGGTAATCTTTTTCATATTCTTAATTATCTCATCAGATTTTTCCTGTAGTATCTCCTCTTTGAGTTCACACTCTAAGTGATTAGTTCCCTTGCCACGAATACCAATGTAATCATAATCAACCAAGTGAGTATTCCTATCACAAATCTCACAAGTCCAATAATCTAAATATTCTTTAGATAATTCTTCTTCTTTAATTGTTCTCTCATATCCTTTCCACATTTCTATATTGAGTGGATTGTCTATTGCTTTCTGTAATCCTTTAAGATTTGTAAATTGAGTTGCTTTATCTATATTAGCTGCTATCTCAACCATTAAAGTTTGTATTCTTTTTTTATCCAGTGTTTGGTTCTTATGTCTATTCAACACTCCACCAACTACACCTTGCACGAATTGTTCGTCCATAGTCGTTTCTCCATATCCTTTATTAATTAGTGGTAGTGGGGCGAAAGGAAATAACTCCCCACCACCTGGCAGGACTTAACCTACCTTAAAAATCACTATCCTCTAATGACTCGTCATCAATGTCTTCAACATTAAATAAGTCCTCATCTGAGCCGTCATTGACATACTTCTGAACTAATTGTTTCACATAAGTTCTTTCAGAGTCAACACCACCATCATTTGAGAATTGTGGATAGACACTCACTTGAGCTGCTTCATCAATTGCGAAGCCGTCAAACAATAGTCCAGCCATTTCAACTGAGCTTCTCGTAGAGATAGCTGTTGAAATCTTACCCGTTTCAGAACTTGATTCAGTTCTTGATGTATGGGCAATCTCAGCGACTGCTCTCAACATCTCAGAATCAACGTGTGGGAACATATAATTCAATAGTTCCAACTCTTGTATGTCTGTTAGAACATCCATTTCCACGATTGTGAATCTGTCCATAAGAGCTTTATCCATAACTCTCGTAGAAGTATATTCATTACCGATGTTAGCCGTAGCTACAAAGGTAACACCCTTAGCGACACTAATGGTTTCTTGACCAGAAGCCTCGTCCAACCTTAGATATCTTTGACCTTGGTCTAAAACCGTCATCAAAATATTCCAAGCGTCTGGGTGAGCTCTTGATAACTCATCAAGAAGAATCACAGCGTCTGGTGTTTGAATTGCTTTTACGAATAGAGATTCTGAAAAGTAAGTTCCCTTTGCTTTATCAAAGTGAACATTACCAATCAAGGTAGCTCTTGGGTCTTGTGTTCCACCCATATTGAAGTAGAAGTCAGGTCTATCTAAGGCGTTAACCAAAGATTTAGCAGCCATTGTTTTACCACAACCGGCTGGACCCGTCATCAAAATGTTCTTACCTCTTACGGCAGAACGGATTAAATATTTCCATTTTAATTCTGACATCATCAAACCTTGTGGTTTCAATGAATAAGAATTGTGAATGAAGTTTAAAACCTCAGCGTGTTCTTGTGGAACATCAACTGAAGAAACTAAAACTGGTGTTTGGGTTTGTTCGTAAACCGACATAGGAACAGACCACCAATAATTCTTTCCAGACTTATTGACGCGTTGTTCCAAAGCCATACCATTATTGTAGGCTTTCTTCCTAGCACCAGTTGTTATTTGAGAAGTATATTTAACATTATCAACATCAAATGCGTTGAATCTGTTACCAGACTTCTCAACTCTTACAACTATTTTACTCATAACTTTTTCCTTTTCGTTATTCTGTTTATCTATCATACTCTATAATACGAATTCTTTTGCTTAATGTCAAGCTTTTTATTAATTATTTTTATCCAAGAACATTTGATTCATAGTCTTAGCTATCTGATGAACACTCGTAACATCAACAAACTGAGAATCTTTACCATACATTTTTTTGAAGTCAGTCATATTTCTATCACTATCATATTGGCCATCACCAATGAAGTAACTCATAACACTAATACCTTTTTGAGTAATTTTCTTTACTTGTTTTTTGGTATGTTGTACAGCGTCATCATTGTAGTAACTAAATCCGTCACCACTAAACATTGGTTGTCCGTCTGAGAAGTTTAAGAAATAAGAATCTTTATTGTTAGTGCTTGGAACAAAGTCGTCCATAATAGCTTCGTAACATAATCCCTCTGGTGTAGTTCCACCGGCTCTTAGATTAGGCCATAAATTTTTAATGTGTGAGAACTGATTGATTCTTGAATCATAACCGATAGCGACTAATGGTTTCTGGTCGTGAGTAGTTCTAAATGATACTACCACATCAACATTTTGAATCATTGAAGCGGCTTTACATATGGCCACAACTGAAGTAAGAGCGTTATCCCATTTCTCTCCACACATAGAACCACTAGCGTCCACACTAATGTGAAGTATAGCGTCATTGTATTGTTCTACGAAAGTAGTTTGGAAAACTCTTGAATTACCGAACCCAAGTTCAGCGATTAATCTTTTGTCAATTCTACCACTATCCAATCTTGAATTTTTTAGTGTTCTTGATTCACCACGAATCTGTAATTTTTTACCCAATAGAGTTCCAAGTTTTGTTCCACGAACAATAGCTGGTAATGTTCTTGGTCCATAATATCCACCACCAATTAAACCTGGAAATGTAACATCATCAATCATTTGTTGAGTTAGTTTTTTTACAAATACAACTTGTGTTCTACTTGGTATTACTTCACCCGTTTTCCAATCTCTGTGGGATAATCCCTCACCAACTTCTTTTTGAGTAACTCCAGCTGATTCCATAGATTGAACTTGTTTAGAATCTTTCTTACTTAATTTACCAACTTTCTTGGTATCATCATTTATAAAATCTTTTTGCTTTTTTAAAGCGTTAACTAATTGTTTAGCTTGTTGTGGTGTTAAACTTGGATACTCAGCAGCTTTTTCTAAATTGTCAATGTTAGTTAATTCACCTCTAACTTTACTCCAATCAGTAGCGTTGATATTATCCATAGCTTCGTAGTATTCGTGGTAATCCCCATTTGATAACATCTCAGCTGCTTTAGCTTGAGCTTCTTGTTTAGTCATAGGTTTATTTTGACCTTGACCACTATTACCATTTCCGTCTAACTTATCGCCGTCCATATCAGGAGAATCAGTTTTGGTTAGTGTATCAATGTTTTGATAAATAGTATGTAGTGTTTGACAAGCTATATCAAATGCTTGATTCATAGTAGTCATAGTTTTGACACTACCAAATATATTTTTGTAAATAGTTCTTAATTCAGGTAAAGCATTTAAGTCAGTATTCTTATTAGTAAGGTTAATGATACGAGCTTCATAATTCTGATAAGTCTTATCATTACCAAGGGTATTGTTCATTAAAGCTTTATCAATAGCTTTAGAGTGGAAATACTTGTCATACATAGCGTGGTAATAACCTTTATAACCTGGTGAAGTAGAGAATACAAAATGGTCAATTCTTCTATCTTCAACATAGTTTAACATATTTTTAAGATGACCCAACACTTCAAATTTATTATAACCACGATTCAAACCATTCTGTAAAAGTTCGTGTGGTGTGTTCTGTTCAAGATTTCTCAAGAAAGAGAAATCAGATAATAAAACGTGTGAACCCTCGTGTAAAGCAAGACCAACAACGTGGTCAAAATTCTTTTCGTTTATCTTAGAACCAATCGTTACGGTTTTTCCGTCTGTATAAGAATCACCATTAGCTTGGAACCTAACTGGAATATCTGTTCTACCAGTTACAATATTAACAAAGTTTCCAATAGCCCTACGATATCCTGCTAAGGCAATGTAGTCTACTTTTGGTTTGATATCAAGTTCAGTATCTGTAAAAGATGTATTGTTGACTTGTATGTCATTCCAAAAATTAGTATAGTTTCCGTAACTCATATTATAATATATCGATTCTATTTGCCAATGTCAAGCTTTTTATTAATTATATTTATTAGAAGATGAAAACCTAAAATCGTGGTATATGTCATCTCTATCATAGTCTAGTATACGAATAATCCTGATTAATGTCAAGCCTTTTCTTTACAAATTCAATTAATTCATCATCATAATATTCAGACCAGTCTTTGTGTTGTGATTGATTATAGTGTGGAAGTTCGTATGGTGGGATACCGATTTGGTTGCATACTGAATTGAAATCTTCTTGTAGGTTTTCATAACTACCTATAAAGTTTATTTGTTCATCAAGATACTCAGATTGATTTCGCATTATATTGACATCATTATTATTCATCACCCACTCTTTGAATGATTGATTGAATGCTCGTTCTCTACCTATCTTGTGTTTGTATTGGTCTGACTTGTGGAAGTGATAGAAAGATACTAATCTATCAAAGGGGTTGCGAACGAAACTAAACTTATAATATGAATTCCAAATCTCATCTCCACAATATTTCTTTATCTCGGAACAAGTGCTATGTGGATATCTTTTACTAACTACTTGTTTGTCGTACCCATTAATGTTAAATGAATTACGAATACTTGTTCCAGCGTTCTTAGGAATATGTATAAATATGAATTTGTGTTTGTGATTGATAAACATTACTTCTTTTCATAACCCATTAGCTTATTCTTCAAGAAATAATGCTTTATCAATAGCCATAAAGAACTCACTAAAGAACTCTACTGAATATTTCTTTTTAGTTCCTTGAAAGTTTGCTCTCAATGATGATGAGTCCTCGTTTATCTCCGTGATATTAATTGTAGCGTTTAGAGTTTGTTCTGATATAATAGTATCCTCATAGTATTCAGTATCGTTATCCCAATCTCCAAGTAATAAACTAATGAACTGAAATAATCCTGTGAATACATTCATACTCTTTTCAAAATCATTTGGTTCTTTAACTTTCATTGGTATGGTTGTGCTTGCTGTGATTAATCCGAACTCAGGTTGTATTACATCTATTGTGTATCCTAAGTCTGCAAATGTAGCAAGTGATACTTGAATCAATGTTTTAGTGTCAACATCATACTCTCGTGTTTCTACTGCTCTCTTTTCAGTAGTGGTAGGTTTAGAACTCGATAAGACACTACACCCACTCAATACCAAAAAGGCTAAACTAATACTTAATGCTTTGATATTTAAAGTCTTCAACATTTCCGTCTCCACTTAATTTAATTATCAATGTTATATTCTTACTTGATTTTTCATTACGACTTTTGTTTCCACCGAATAGTCCAAAGAACTTTGGTGTCCATCCCGCTCCTGCTCCTGATACACTTGATGATTCAGTTAACCAAGATATCTTATCGTAAGTCCAAGACTCTCCACCTTCTTGTCTACTTGTTACCAAGTTAGGTGTACCAAATAAAACCACAACATCAGATGAACTCATACCCACCTTTAGTTCTGATTGAACTTTACCTAATGTAAAATCATTAGATTCTGCTGATGCCATTGGGACTGAACAAGCTCCTAACATCATTGTTAAAATTAATACTTTAATATATTTCATAGTTTACTCCGTTGTTTATATAGTAATAAATATCATTACTCTTTACTAAAACCCATAACTTCCATTGCTTTTAAAATACCATTGATGATTTCTTCAGCGTTGTTAGGCATAATAGATATACCTTTCTTGGTAGGTTTATACTCACCAGAGTTCTTGTCCATATAATAAATACGGACATCAATGAACTTATATCCTTCATATTCTTTTTCAAATATACGATATACTTCTGATGAGTTCTTTTTGATTTGTGTTATTAAGTTTTGATGTTGCATTATTTATCCACCACATTAGTTACTTGAATTAATATTATTGCTACGGCTAACAATATACATATAAATGTTTTAAGAGATGGAACTTCTCTCAATATACCGTAGCTCATTATACCGAAGATAATGGTTCCAACACCAAATCCAATCATACGCATATTCCATATGAAACCAAAGTGTTCATAAGAGAATTTTGTTGCGTAGAAAAACATATACCCAACTGGCATACCAAAGATTGACATCAAAGCACCATTGTTCCAAAATGAACTATCCTTCCAAATGAATTGTCCATTCAATTGATAGAACGCCATAATGTTTGATATAACCAATAGTGCAATACTATATATTAAATACATTTAAATTTCCTCTCCATATAAAGAATATGTCTTAACTGGTTCTGGTTTTACTTTTCCATCTTCTATGTAGACTTCCCCCGCTTTCGCATCCATATAAAATTTTCCTGCACCAGTCTGAACAAAGATAGCATTTAAACATTCAGTCAATGATGAATATATCTTTTCTTTATCATTTACCTGTTGGTCATCATTGTCTATGATTGACCATCTGTCTCCAGGGATAACCCTTGTTGCTTTCAAATGTTTCATTATTCTTCACTTTCTACAAGTAACTCTTTTGGTTTATGTAGTGATGATGAGAAATGTTCTCCCAATGCATTCAACTTACCTTGAGCTGATTCCAATTTTACAACATACTTATCTACTTCTGCCAACAAGTCTGGATGTTCTCCGATTGCTACTGCATTAGTGAAATATATTTCAAGTGTTGCAATACACTCCAATATCTCTGCGTTATATTTTGCTTTAATTGCGTGTAGTAATCCGTTATTTACTTTTATCATTTTTGTCTCCTATATTATATTAATTTAAATTTAGTGGTATCTCTTTCCGTCAAATACACATACGAAAATTAATTGTTCATAATTACTTCTATTGTATACTCTATGAAAAGCTCCATCTGGTATCAACACTACATCACCTGGATGAACACGAAACCCTCTGTTATCACCGACATCCATTACTCCGTGTCCACTAACGAACTGATAAACTTCTTCTTGTCCATCGTGTTTGTGGCCAGTAGTTTCTTGCATTGGATGTAATATTGTTTTAGATACTACAAGATTCTTTAAGTCAGTATTGTCAACCAATGTATAGGTTGAATTTTCTTTTACTATCTTGCTATCTACATTGTTTAATTTAATTTTCATTATTCTCTCCCATAGTCATCTTCGATTCTAACTATATCGTCTTCACCGAAGTAAGTTCCTGTTTGTGTTTCTATAAATATTAATTCTTCTTGACCTCTGTTCCAAACTCTATGTTTCATACCAACTGGTATCTCTACTATTTCACCAGAGTCATATATAAAGTCTTCATCATCTAATGTCATAGTTGCTTGACCTTGAACAATTACCCAACACTCACTTCTCTTGTGATGATATTGATAACTCAATCGTTCACCTGGCTTTACAATTATTCTCTTGACTTTACAATAGTCTGCTTCAAGTAGATGTTCAAATGAACCCCAAGGTCTTTCTTCTTTATAATTACTCATTTAAATTTATCCGCCTTATATGTTGGTTTTCGTTTACCTTTTAAATGGACTTCAGAGTTAGTCTTTGTTCTATGACACTTCTTACAAAGTGTTTGTAAATTGTCCAAACTATAATAATTCCAATCTAAATCTTTTGCTTTGACATGCTTTTGTTCCACTAATGGTTTGATGTGGTCTGCATGCCAAGTTCTATTTTCACAACCACAATGATTACATTTACCTTTGTCACGATTCCACAATTGTGCTCGTTGTTCTCCACTATGGTATATTAATAAATATTCAGTAGCACAATCTTCGTGCCAACTCTTTCTTTCATTAATGGTATCATCTTCCTTTAATATTACTTTACTACACCAACGACAATGTCCTTTGGTTTCTGTATAATAACTATCTGGCTTTGGTGGTAATCTAAAGTTACCATCCCACTTTTCTTTCTTCTTACCAAATGTTTTCTTATGTCGTGAGCTCCACCTACTTAACGGCATAGTGTTTATCTTTTCTTATATTTTTTTAACATCTTCTTAGGAACTGGCCCTAAGTGTGTTAGTGGTTTAGTTCCGTACTTGGTATTATTACTTTTACCTTGTCGTGTTTTCTTTGGTCCATTGCCTTGTCTTGTATTATCAAGTAACGCCATTCAAATACCTCTTTCTTGTTTATCTATAACGATTGCTAATATATCTTTCTCAGCTAACAATATTACTTCTTCACCATTATGTGTGATTTCTGTTCCACCGAATTTCTGATATATAATTGTATCTCCAACTTTTACATCCATTGGCATCAGTTCACCTGAGAAACTTCTTGAACCAGGTCCAACTGCTAATACTTCACCTTGTTCAGTAGCACCTTGTTCCGATACCGTATCTGGTAATATAATACCACTTTCAGTTCTTTCTTGTTTGGTAGCTTTACTGACAACTACTCTCGCATCTATTGGTTGTAACATATACTCTCTCCTTGTTTTATTTTATTATCCTAGTAGGGCGACGGGTAATTGAAACCCGGTTGCTGCGATGAAAACGCAGAGTCCTAGTCCACTAGACGACCGCCCCATTTCCATTATTATCTACTTGCAAAAATTAAGTAAGCAACGCCTACGAAAGTAGCTACATCTAATATAAATACTAAATCCATCTTATAACCTCCTGTTTGTTATTAAAAATTGTGGAGCTATTCAGAATCGAACTGAAATAAGTGCAGTGCAAGTGCGCTGTAATAGCCATTATACGATAGCCCCATTACTAATCATTTTACTAATATACGAAATTATTCCATTGAAGTCAAGCTTTTTTTTTCTTGACAACAATCACCACCACAACACTCTTTATCATCTAAGATTTCCCAAGTGAATGGTAAACGATTTCGTTGATACTGATTCATTGACCAAGCCAAGTCATCAGTCTTTAATGTGGTTACTTCTTTATTGCTTGATTCCACATATGTTATTTCTACTAAGTATCTATTATTCTCCATTATTTTTCTTCCTCTAATACTGCTCTACCGACCATTGATTCCCAATCTCTATTCTCACGAACCTGGTCGTTCACTTGTTCTACTGCTTCTAATAATCCCAATGTATCAAATCCATTGACCATTGCGGATAAGTCTTTTGGTAAACAATGTCCACCGAATCCTAAATCTCCATCAGGTCCGGGAACACTCCAATGTGATTTACCTAATCGTTCGTCGTATGTTGCATACTCCACTACCTTATCGTAATCTAAATCAATACTATCACAAATATGTTTCATCTCATTAGCAAAAGATACTTTGGTTGCTAAGAAACAATTGGTAAAATACTTTACCATCTCTGCGTGTTTAGCACCTGTCTTTACTATGGTTGCTTGTGGAAACAATCTTGAATACAATTGTCTTACTTTACTTGTTCCCTTTCTATCACCACCCAAGATAATACGATTCTGATTCTTGAAGTCATCAATGAAGTTTGCTTCCGTTAAGAACTCTGGATTAAATATTACGGTAGATTTTGTATACTCTGCATTAATCCTATCAGTTGTTCCGGGTGGTACCGTAGATTTAATCACTACAATATGTCCATCAGCTGTTTCATTGATTTCTCTAATTACTTCTTCTACAATGTTAGTATAACAAGTTCCGTCTTTTCTCATTGGTGTCGGTACACATACAAATATAACATCTGTAGATTCTACCACTTTACCGATTGAACCCTGTGTTGACTTCGATAAGTCATACTTATCATATGTTTCTACATTATAGTAATCTTTGAAACCTACTTTAAGTGCAGTTCCAACATACCCTTGTCCTATTATTCCTATCTTCATTAAAATACCTTTACACCATACTTTTCAGTAAAGTCCTTTGCGTCTTTTTCGTCATTAACAATCGGTTGTCCCTTAATGTTAAGACTTGTGTTCAATACCATTGGACAACCTGTCTTCTTGTAAAACTCTTTAATCAACTTGTAGTAACCTGGATTATCTTCTTTACTGACGGTCTGAACTCGTGATGTATTGTCAACGTGACATATCGCTGGATACTTATCAGGGAATTTACAAGGTGCAGTATATTGCATAAACTGAGATTTCTTTGTAGGCATATCGAATATCTCGTGAGCGTGTTCCTCTAATACACTTGGTGCAAAGGGTCTGAACTCTTGTCTATTCTTAATCTTATTCATTTGTGCTTTGATGTCTTTACCTCGTGGGTCTGCAAGTAATGAACGATTACCTAATGCTCTCGGTCCATACTCTGCTCTTCCATTAGCAACACCAACTAAATTACCTTTAAGTAATTCTTTCAATACTGGCTTGACTGGATAATCTCCCTTGATGTTATAACCTAAGAAGGCTCCGTTCTCCATAAAGTCTAAGTGTTTACCATTGACATATGCCGCACAACCCAATGATGAACCTGCGTCACCTGGATTAGGAAGTATCCACATATTAGGATATTGTTTCTCCACCACTAATGAGTTAGCTACACAATTCAAAGCAACACCACCACTATAACACATATTGTCAGTTTCTGGTACTAACTCCTTGGCTTTCTTAAATACCTTTTGTATTTGCCATTCACATATAGTCTGAACATTAGCCGCTATATCAAACTTCCATTGTTCAGTTCCATTGTCTGGATAGATACTTGGTTCGTAATCCATACAACCTTTGTGTAGGTTCTTTCTTATTTTTAAATCCTCATCGAATCCAAAGAAGTCATTATAGATTATAGATTGTAAGTCATCGTCTTGTGTTCCCCAAGCTGCCATACCCATTAAGATGAATTCATCTTCTTGTGGTTTCAATCCTAATCGTTGAGTCATCGCACTATACCACAATCCTAAACTATGTGGATAAGTTTGACTCCATCTCTTTTCTAATTTGTTTCCTTTGGCATACCATATACTAATTGTATCGAACTCTCCGATAGCATCAATACATACAATAGCTGATTCATTGTATGGTGATGTAAAGTAAGTAGAACTTGCGTGTGATAAATGATGGTCAACATACTCGTCAATCTTCATATTCATTTTCTCAATAGGTTTCAATACTTTGTCTAAATGTTTCTGTGGTAGATTCTTTCTCGT
>Ga0209279_10000847_pt1 | contig 17933 bp, 16 predicted proteins | sample CoawatmetaG00DNA_3_FD_187508 | JGI IMG/M metagenome (GOLD analysis project Ga0209279, IMG submission 187508) | Marine microbial communities from the West Antarctic Peninsula - Coastal water metaG006-DNA (SPAdes) (version 2) | ecosystem: Environmental > Aquatic > Marine > Coastal ... | reverse complement strand
CCATCAATATTGCGCGTTTGTTAGTATAGCTAAACAAATGGGCGGTGGTGACCACGGGTTGCACTAGATTCGCCTCATCTAGCTGGGCGATTTGAGACGGTTCATCCCATCAGGGTCTTTGCGCACGTTGCGCAGATGGGCAAAGTGGATGCGATGGGCAACTTTTCCAGCAATCACGGGCACATCGTTGGCGGGGTTCGCCCCAAGAGAGCCTGAACACAGAGTGATCCCGTTCGCAGGGCTGTCGTAGGCTTTCAACACCCACTCCAGATCGTCCCCGTTCGACACGATCCTCGGCAATCCCAGAATGTCGCGCGGCGGGTCGTCGGGGTGCACGCACAGCCGCACCCCCAACTCTTCCGCGGTGGGTACGACCTCGTTGAGGAAGCGTTGGTAATTGGCCCGCAAAGCCTCGCGACCGATCCCGTCATAGGCGGCCAACGCGGCCTTCAATCCATCCACATCGTAGCGGTCGAACGCGCCGGGCATCCCGGCCATGATCGCGGCCAGAAGGGCTGCGCGATCCGCATCATCAGCAGCCTGAAACCACGCGGCCGCCTTGGCCAGTATATCGTCCGGATAATCGTCCTCGGCGGCACGACGGCCCAACATGTGAACCTCGAACGCGGCCATGCGGACCGCTTCGAACCGCAGGCAAGTGGCACCGCCTGCCACAGGTGCGGCCAGATCGGTGCGGGTCCAGTCCAGAAGCGGCATGAAGTTATAGCAGATTGTCGTGATCCCTTCTGCCGCAAGATTGGCCATCGACTGGCGGTAATTGGCAAAGAACTGCGACAAATCCCCATCACCGCGTTTGATGCGTTCGTGAATGGGCAGGCTTTCGACCACGACCCAGTCAAAACCCGCCTCCGTCACCAGCGCCTTTCGCGCGACAATCGCGTCTTGTGGCCAAACCTCACCGTAAGGAATGCCATGCAGCGCCGTCACGATCCCGCGTGCACCCGTCTGCGCCACGTCCGACAGGGGAATACTGTCAAACTCGCCGAACCACCGCCAGCTTTCGATCATGATGTGGCCCCTTGCACAGTAGCACGTACGCCCTTGGACCATATCTTTTCTGCCGCTTTAGACACTGGGCCGCGCAGTTGGTCGGCCAGATCCGCGGGGAAGATATCCTCAACCGACAGGATCGCGGTGACGACAGCTGCCGGAGTGTCCTGCCCCGCTGCAAGGTTGCGCAGGCGGTCGGCCAAAGGGTCACGCACGTCGATAGGTTGGCCTGCCTCGTCCGTGCCGCTCACGTAGCGCATCCAAGCGGCCAACGCGACGCAAAGCCCGTCAGTTTTCCGACCCTCAGCCAGATTTTCGTGCAGCGTGCTAAGGATGCGTTGCGGCAGTTTCTGGCTGCCGTCCATCGCGATTTGCCATGTGCGGTGACGGATCGCGGGATTGGCATAGCGATCAAAAAGCGCCTCGGCGTATGCCGTCAGGCTGACGCCTTCGGGGGCTGTGACAGTGGGCATAATTTCGACCCAAAGCGCGCGGACGTAGTCGGCGAAGACTGGATCGGCCATGGTATCAGCGATGGTGTCGTGACCTGCCAGATAACCGGCATAGGCCAGCGCCGAATGGGTGCCGTTCAGCATCCGCAACTTCATTTGTTCATGGGCGGTCACGTCGCGGACCATCTCAACGCCGGCGGCCTCTAAATCAGGGCGCACGCCGTTAACGAAATTGTCCTCGACCGCCCATTGGGAGAAGGATTCATGCGTCACGGGAGCCGCGTCGACGACACCAGTCAAGGTAGCAATACGAGCAATGTCCGCGCCCGTTGTGGCAGGCGTTATCCGGTCCACCATCGTGGAAGGGAACCGCCCTTCAGTCGCGATCCAGTTCGCTAGGGCAGGATCGATCCACGCCGCAAGCTCCAGCAGCAGACCACGCACCAGCTTGCCGTTCTCGGGCAGGTTGTCGCAGGTCAAAACGGTGAATGGAGCGACACCGGCGACGTGCCGCGCCGCCAAGGCGCGCACCAGATACCCCAGCGCGGAAACCGGTAGGTCATGGGCCAGATCGTGCCGGATATCGGGGTGATCCAGGTTCAGCTCGCCAGTTGCCGGATTGTGGCAATAGCCCTTTTCAGTGACGGTCAACGTGACGATCTTAACGGCCGGATCCACCATCGCGGCAATCACCGCCTTCGGGTTTTCCGGCGCCACAAGCACGTCGTTGAGCACTGCAATCTCACGCAGCTTATCACCCTCGGGTGCAAGGCTGACGGAGGTGTACGACCAATCACTCGCACTAAGCGCATCGCGGGTGTCGGGGCTGCGCAGGGACACCCCGACAATGCCCCAATTGCCTCCCGATGCCGCCATGGCGTCGGCGATATACACGCAGCCGAACGCGCGAAAGAACGCGCCCAGACCCAGATGAACAATACCCGTCGCGGGACGCGCCTGCGCGCGTGTGTTCTGATCGTCAGCGGGCAAGCCAGCCTCCATCCACATTGAGAACCGCACTTTGCACGTATCCAGCCGCAGGCGTGCACAGATAGACAGCAGCGCCCGCGATGCCAGACGCCTCACCCCAGCAGCCTGCCGGAATACGGTCAAGGATAAACTTGTTGCGCTCGGGGTCCGCCCAGAAAACGCTCATCAGAGCTTGTATGCTTGCTTGGCAAGCCGGTAAGTGAGGTCGTGTGCGACTTCTGGTGCTTCGTCCCTGTCTAACCGGCCAGTTTCGACCAGTGTGGCAAGAAACGAACAATCAACCCGACGCGCCACATCGTGGCGGGCGGGAATGGAACAAAATGCGCGAGTGTCGTCATTAAAGCCGACCGTGTTGTAGAAACCGGCGGTCTCTGTGGCCATTTCGCGGAACCGCATCATGCCTTCGTAGCTGTCGTGGAACCACCACGGCGGGCCAAGGCGCAACGCTGGATAGACGCCGGCCAAGGGGGCCAATTCGCGCGCATAAGAGGTCTCGTCCAACGTGAACAGAATAAGAGTCAGCCCCACCTCTGCACCCACGGCGTCGAGCAGCGGGCGCAAGGCGGTGACGTAATCAGTGCGTGACGGGATATCGTAACCCTTGTCGCGGCCAAACTTGGCCAGCACGCCTGCGGAATGGTTGCGCACCGCACCAGGATGGATCTGCATCACTAGCCCGTCATCCAGCGACATCCGCGCCATTTCCGTAAGCATATGACCACGAAACCGGTCCGCTTCTTCGGGCGTGCATTTGCCCTGCAACGCCTTGTCGAACAGCTCCACCACCTCTGCTTTGGGCAGGTCTTCTGTGCGAGCGGTCGGATGCCCATGATCCGACGACGTGGCCCCAAACGACTTGAAAAATGCGCGGCGGTTCCGGTGCGCGGCAAGATACCCGTCCCAAATGGTGGCATCCTCGCCTGCCATCTCGCCCATTTTGGCAACGTTGTCGGCAAATCCGTCGATGTCCGGATCAATGACCGCATCGGGGCGATAGGCCGTGACGACCTTTCCGTTCCAACCGCTGTCGCGGATTATCTTGTGCCACTTCAGATCGTCAATGGCGCTTTCGGTGGTCGAAATCGCCTCGATATTGAACCGCTCGAATAGCGCTCGCGGGCGGAAGGCGTCAGTCTTCAGGCTTGCGTCGATATGGTGGTAGATAGCATCGGCAGATGCAGCCGACAGTCGTTCATCCACGTCGAAAACTTCTTGCAGGGAGTGATCCACCCAGATGCGCGACGGCGTGCCGCGGAATAAATGGTAATTGGCCGCGAACAGACGCCAAATCTTGCGGCCGTCCTGCTCGATGGCCCCGCCATCGACGCGCGGCACACCCAGATCCTCAAGCGCGACCCCATGCGAATGAAGCATGCGGAACACATAGTGATCGGGGGTGACGAGCAATTGTGCCGGATCAGGAAAGGCTGCGTTCTCAGCGAACCATCGCGGGTCCGTGTGGCCGTGCGGGCTGATGATGGGCAGATCCTTGACCACCTCGTACAGGTCCCGCGCCAAGGCCCGAACGGTCGGGTCCGTCGGAAACAGACGGTTTTCATCAAGAATCGGCATAGCTTCCCCCATTTGATCCCTTAGCCGCACCTCCTGTGCTACTAAGTTAACTAATAACCTAGTTTTTCAGAATCTCTATGTCAACTAATATCCTAGTTGCAATTAGCCTCCCTATCCGCCAAACTGTCATCAAGGAGTTGCACGTCTAAGGAGGAATACGTGATGGAGCAGACAACCTTATGCGGCACCAAAGAAGTGTCGCTGCCAGTCATCCAGCCTGCCCCGCAACCCTCTGTTTCGGATCAGGTTTTCGACGCCCTGCAGCAACGTATTCTGACTCTCGAGCTGCCACCCCAAACCAGGATTTCCGAAGCCGATGTTTCAAAGAAAATGGGCGTGTCCCGCCAGCCAGTGCGCGAGGCCTTCAAGCGTCTGGCAAAACTCGGTTTCCTCATCATCCGCCCGCAAAGCAGCACGATGGTCAGCCTAATCTCGGAACGCGACGTGCTGCGCGCCAAATTTATCCGCATCGCACTAGAGGTGCACACATGCCGCACCGCGTGCGAGGTCATAACCAGCGAAGGAATCGGCGCACTGAACGACTTGATCGCGCAACAACAGGCCGCCGTAGCGGCCAATGACAAGCGCCTATTTCATGCCCTTGACGAAGCATTCCACCGGGAAATCTGCGTTCAGTCCGGTGTCAGCTTCGTCTGGGACCTGATTCTTGACAGCAAGGCGCATATGGACCGCATTCGCATGCTCTCCCTCGACGCGACCTCACAGCGCCTCGCGCTTGACGAACACCTGGTAATTCTTGATGCGATTACCAACCGCAAACCCGATGACGCGGCGGCGGCCTTTGCGCAGCATTTGTCGCGCATAGATGATCTCATCGCCACGATCAAGGCGGAGAACCACAACTGGTTCACAGACGATCCCAAATGACACGTATCCTCGGAATCGGTGAATGTATGGTGGAAATGGCCCCCACGGACGTTGTTGGCACCTACAAAATGGGGTTTGCGGGCGATACGATGAACACCGCATGGTATCTGCGCCGCCTTCTTGGCACCGACCATCAGGTTGACTATTTCTCCGCCGTGGGAACCGACAATGCCTCGGACCAGATGCTTGACTTTCTTGAAGGGGCAGGCATCGGCACGGACCATATTGCACGCAGCGTCAACCGGACCGTCGGGCTTTACATGATCCAGTTGAACGAGGGAGAACGCAGTTTCAGCTATTGGCGTGGCCAAAGCGCAGCGCGCACGCTTGCACAGGAAGATACGCTTCTGGCAAGCGCCCTGATGGGTGCGGATGTCGCGTTTTTTTCCGGCATAACCATCGCAATCTTGCCAAAGGGCGATCGCGACCGTTTCCTTGCTATTTTGGCTGCTTTCAAAGCAGTGGGCGGCACTGTGGTCTTCGATCCAAACTTGCGCCCCAAGCTTTGGACGTCGAAAGAAGACATGACCAGCACGATTATGCAGGCCGCAGCAGTGAGCTCAATCAGTTTGCCTTCCCACGAAGACGAAGCAGAATGGTTTGGGGATACCGACAGCGTCGCCACGGCCTCACGCTACGCGAAGGCGGGTGCGCGAACTGTACTCGTCAAAAACGGACCGGCCGAGATCCTGATTCATGCGGACAACACGGTTACAACGATCAGCCCTGAAAAGATCACCGCCGTGGTCGACACGACCGCAGCCGGCGACAGCTTCAACGCAGGCTACCTTGCAGCAATCGTGCAAGGCGCGTCAGAGATGGAAGCGGCTGCGGCTGGTGCAGTCTTGGCCGGGAAAGTTATCCGTTCGCGTGGTGCTTTGGTCGCGCAGGCCACCTAGCTCGACACTAACGGGTACTGTTAGAGGAAAGTAGCTTGAGGCCAGCGGGGGGCGTTCGTAGCTTCGCTAAATGACAAAACGTTCCCCATTTCGCTACTTCAAAAGCAGCGCTGAGATCATCCGCCTTGCGTTTATCATGTATGTCAGGTTTCCGCTGTTGCTGCGCAATGTCGAAGACCTGCTACATGAACGTGGCATTGACGTGTGTCATGAAACGATCCGTTTTTGGTGGAATAGGTTTGACCCATTTTTGCCTCAAAATCCGTAAAGATCGGATCAATTGCACGCGATCGTATTCAAACTGGCAATGGTATCTGAACGAGAGTTTTGTGAAGATCAACGGCGAGACGCACTATCGGTGGCGCGCGGTGGATCACGAAGGCGAAGTGTTGGAAAGCATCGTCACCAAACGCCACGATCGCCGAGCAGCATTGAAATTCCTCAAGAAAACAATGAAGTCTTATGGCAATCTTTATGTGATCGCCACAGTTTGCCTTAAGTCATCCGGTGTTGCAATGAAGGTGATCGGCAATGCCAGGCGTCAAATGACGGGGCGGCGCCTGAACAACCGAGCCGAAAATTCTTATCTTCCGTTTCGACGACGGGAGCGAGCAATTCTACGCTTCAGACAATCGCGATGTGTGCAGAAATTCGTTTCGATTCATACTTCTGTTCACAACCATTTCTACCATGAACGCCATCTCAATTCACAAACCACTTTCAAACTCAAACGAACTGCCGCACTTGCTGAGTGGCGGCAACTTTGTGCCGCCTAGGTTCCCGCATCCCACCGCAAACAGTGACATTTCGAATTAGTCTGACATCATCTATTTCATCTGCGTGATAGAACATGGAGTTTTCGACCATTGGGAACGCGGCACCTCGGAATTCCTTATCAATAGCCATGAGTTCGTTTCCATAGATAATTTGGTGGGTCCTAACCTTGGCAATGATGGTAGGCGTCTCCTCAGCTTAAATATCTGTGATGGAGGTTTTTCAGACGGACTTGGCGGCATACAGAATCTGGGCCTTTCACCGTCGCTAGCGTCTCATTCTCTGGCGACAGTATCACATTTTTGACCAGATGAACCCCATGTGGCTTCAGCCTTTTGTTTGATCAAAACATGTTGATCATCGATGAGTTGGGCTTTGTCCCGCTCAGCAAATCGGGCGTGGAGCTGCTCTTTGAAGTGATGTCCCAATGTTACGAACGTGGCTCCATCATCATTACCTCGAACCTACCTTTTGACGAATGGACCGAAGTCTTCGGCTCAGAATGACTGACCGGCGCGTTGCTGGATGGGCTAACTCATCACGTCCACATTCTTGAGATGAATGGCGAAAGCTATCGGCTCAAGCACAGCCGCAGAGCCCGACAATAATCAAAACACGTCACAATCAGAACAATGCGGGCCTAACGGCCAACATGCGCTTCAGCACGCGTTCGCTATATGACAAGCACACCCGCCAAAGCGCCGCAAAACACCAAACGCAGTGGCCCCTATTTACCCCGCGTATTAGGTCCCTTATTGCTCTGCGATTAACAAACAGGTTCTCGCTACGATTGGTGCGGGAGTATTCACTGCAGATTAAGCATTATCGCTGGCGTTTCCCTCGATCAGAGATTCGAAAGAAGTCACGGAATGTTCAAAAGCGGCAATGAACGCGGCAATTATTTTGACGTCCAAACGCAAACAACCTCCCGAAGGAGGCGTGTAGGGTATTGATATTGTTTATTTTAGATTGGTTGCGGGAGTAGGATTTGAACCTACGACCTTCAGGTTATGAGCCTGACGAGCTACCGGGCTGCTCCATCCCGCGACAATGTTTGTCGAGTATTTTTTGAGGGATCGTTAGAGAGATACTTTTGGCTTCTTATTAGATTTGGCAGTGACTTACTCTCCCACGCCTTAAGACGCAGTACCATCAGCGCAGCGGCACTTAACTGCCGAGTTCGGGATGGGATCGGGTGTTTTGCTCGCGCTATGACCACCAAATCAAAAAAGAAGCCAACATCAGATTTCAGCCCCTATGCATTGGGGCCAACATTTGTTCCATATCAGTGTATACTGATGGTTGTGTGTGTATGTATCTTTGGCCAGTAAAATCTTACTTTTACTGGATCAAATCAAGCCTATCGAGCCATTAGTACCAGTCAACTGAACGCCTTACAGCGCTTACATCTCTGGCCTATCGACGAGGTGGTCTACCTCGGCTCTCAGGGATACCTTGTTTCGAAGGGGGCTTCCCGCTTAGATGCCTTCAGCGGTTATCCTGTCCGATCATAGCTACTCTGCACTGCCGCTGGCGCGACAACAGATCCACCAGTGGATCGTTCACCCCGGTCCTCTCGTACTAGGGGCAACTCTTCTCAAGTATCCTACACCCACGGAAGATAGGGACCGAACTGTCTCACGACGTTCTAAACCCAGCTCACGTACCTCTTTAAACGGCGAACAGCCGTACCCTTGGGACCTGCTCCAGCCCCAGGATGAGATGAGCCGACATCGAGGTGCCAAACGGTGCCGTCGATATGGACTCTTGGGCACCATCAGCCTGTTATCCCCAGCGTACCTTTTATCCGTTGAGCGATGGCCCTTCCACTCGGGACCACCGGATCACTATGGCCGTCTTTCGACTCTGCTCGACTTGTCAGTCTCGCAGTCAGGCTGGCTTCTGCCATTGCACTCAACGAGCGATTTCCGACCGCTCTGAGCCAACCTTCGCGCGCCTCCGTTACAATTTGGGAGGCGACCGCCCCAGTCAAACTACCCACCACGCAGGGTCCCGGATCCGGATAACGGACCGCGGTTAGACATCAAACAGAATAAGGGTGGTATCTCAAGGGAGGCTCCACGAGAACTAGCGTTCCCGCTTCAAAGCCTACCACCTATCCTGCACATACTGTGTCTGATGCCAATGCGAAGCTATAGTAAAGGTGCATGGGGTCTTTCCGTCTAACCGCGGGTAACCGGCATCTTGACCGGTAATTCAATTTCGCTGAGTCCACATTTGAGACAGCGGGGAAGTCGTTACGCCATTCGTGCAGGTCGGAACTTACCCGACAAGGAATTTCGCTACCTTAGGACCGTTATAGTTACGGCCGCCGTTTACCTGGGCTTCAATTCGGAGCTTGCACTCCTCCTTTTAACCTTCAGGCACCGGGCAGGCGTCAGACCCTATACGTCGTCTTACGACTTCGCAGAGCCCTGTGTTTTTAGTAAACAGTCGCCACCCCCTGGTTTGTGCCCCCGCCCAAAACTTGCGTTCTGAACGGGCCTCCTTCTCGCGAACTTACGGAGGTATTTTGCCGAGTTCCTTAAATGTGGTTCTCTCAAGCGCCTTGGTATTCTCTACCTATCCACCTGTGTCGGTTTAGGGTACGATCTTATAGGAGGGCTATTTCCAGGAACCCCTTGGCAGCCCATTCAATCCGATAAGGATGAACTACTTCCGGGATCCGTCACCACTCCATGGCCCAGGAATATTAACCTGGTTCCCATCGACTACGCCTTTCGGCCTCGCCTTAGGGGTCGGCTCACCCTGCTCAGATTAGCTTTAAGCAGGAACCCTTGGATTTTCGGCGAGGGAGTCTCTCACTCCCTTTGTCGCTACTCATGTCATCATTCTCACTAGTGATCTCTCCACCGGATCCCTCACAGGCCGGCTTCACAGAAAGCTCCTTGTCTCCAATACGTCCCGAAAGACGCAAAAGAGACATGGAACTATGTCACACTACGCTCTGCTACCATGCAATAAATTGCATCCTAGACTTCGGCTCATGGCTTGAGCCCCGTTACATCTTCGCCGCAGGACAACTTATTTAGACCAGTGAGCTGTTACGCTATCTTTAAAGGATGGCTGCTTCTAAGCCAACCTCCTGGTTGTTTTGGTCGTCCCACCTGCTTTCCCACTTAGCCATGAATTAGGGGCCTTAGTCGTAGGTCAGGGTTGTTTCCCTCTCCACAACGGACGTTAGCACCCGCTGTGTGTCTGCCGTCTAGTACTCCTCGGTATTCGGAGTTTGATTAGGATCAGTAAGGCTGTAGGCCCCCATTACCCATTCAGTGCTCTACCCCCGAGGGTATTCGGACGACGCTCTACCTAAATAGATTTCGCAGAGAACCAGCTATCTCCGAGTTTGATTGGCCTTTCACCCCTAGGCACACCTCATCCCGATCTTTTTCAACAGATGTGGGTTCGGACCTCCAGTAAGTGTTACCTTACCTTCATCCTGGACATGCCTAGATCACTCGGTTTCGGGTCTGATCCCACGAACTCATGCGCCCTATTAAGACTCGCTTTCGCTGCGCCTACACCTAACGGCTTAAGCTTGCTCGTGAGACCAAGTCGATGACCCATTATACAAAAGGTACGCTGTCAGGCCGCATGGGCCCTCCAACTGTTTGTAGGCGTTCGGTTTCAGGTACTGTTTCACTCCCCTCGTCGGGGTGCTTTTCACCTTTCCCTCACGGTACTGGTTCGCTATCGGTCAGTAAGGAGTACTTAGCCTTCGAAGGTGGTCCTCCGATGTTCAGACAGAATTTCACGTGTTCCGCCCTACTTAATACGTCCGATCATGCTTCTTATACGGGACTATCACCCACTATGGTTGGCCATTCCAGACCATTCTAATCACAATCACAGCTCGGCTGGTCCCCGTTCGCTCGCCGCTACTAGGGGAGTATCTATTGATTTCCTTTCCTCCGGGTACTTAGATGTTTCAGTTCCCCGGGTTTGCTTTTGTAAACCTATGTATTCAGTCTACAAATACCTAGTTTACCAAGTTATTAGCCACTCTTGCGAGTAGTAATAACAAAGTATTAGGTGGGTTGCCCCATTCAGAAATTCATGGATCAAAGCTTATTCTCAGCTCCCCATGACTTATCGCAGAGTATCACGTCTTTCATCGCCTCTTACTGCCAAGGCATCCACCAAACGCCCTTTTCGCGCTTGATTTGATCCAGAAAAAGTCAGACTTTTTCTCGCCCGTCTCCCTTTTGTAATCAAAAGACAGGCATTAGACCAAAATATGCATACATTGTTAGTGCTTGCCGCTGGTTCAGCAACAAACACTATTCGAATGAGATTACTCTCATTCCGGTTAGTGTACTTGACTTGGAACAAAATAGATTTTCAAAGCTTCAGCGGACTCCATGCGGAACCCTCAGCAGATCCGACTAACTTCTAACGCGAAGCAGTCTCTATTCTGATGTTGTATCTCTCTAAACGATGTCAATGCGGTAAGCATCCGAAGACCTTACTGCGTGCGTCCAATTGGACGGCAAAGCTAGTAAACTAGCTTAACGGTCAAATTGTATGTCATCCAAACCAGGCATGAATGTTGATGGTGGGTCGAGGAGGATTTGAACCTCCGACCTCACCCTTATCAGGGGTGCGCTCTAACCAACTGAGCTACCGACCCATCTCGATGGAGCGTGTCAGCCAATGGCAAATACGCTCAAACTTGGTGGAGCGTATCGGGATCGAACCGATGACCCCCTGCTTGCAAAGCAGGTGCTCTCCCAGCTGAGCTAACGCCCCATTAGGTATGTTCCTACGATGGAACAAAAACTGAAGAGATATGAGGACGGATTGGCTCTAGGTCACTTCCAAGGAAAAGGAGGAAGTGCCTGATTTTGCCGGCTTTGTTTGCCGACTGCTAAGTGTTTCACGAATAATGAACAAGTTCGTTACTGCTAGAAACATCCTTAGAAAGGAGGTGATCCAGCCGCAGGTTCCCCTACGGCTACCTTGTTACGACTTCACCCCAGTCGCTGAACCCACCGTGGTCCGCTGCCTCCTGCAAGCAGGTTGGCGCACGGCCTTCGGGTAGATCCAACTCCCATGGTGTGACGGGCGGTGTGTACAAGGCCCGGGAACGTATTCACCGCGTCATGCTGTTACGCGATTACTAGCGATTCCAACTTCATGGGGTCGAGTTGCAGACCCCAATCCGAACTGAGACATCTTTTAGGGATTAACCCATTGTTGATGCCATTGTAGCACGTGTGTAGCCCAACCCGTAAGGGCCATGAGGACTTGACGTCATCCACACCTTCCTCCCGCTTATCACGGGCAGTTTCTCTAGAGTGCCCAGCTTAACCTGATGGCAACTAAAGATGTGGGTTGCGCTCGTTGCCGGACTTAACCGAACATCTCACGACACGAGCTGACGACAGCCATGCAGCACCTGTCACTTGGTCTCTTACGAGAAAACTAGATCTCTCTAGCGGTCCAAGGATGTCAAGGGTTGGTAAGGTTCTGCGCGTTGCGTCGAATTAAACCACATGCTCCACCGCTTGTGCGGGCCCCCGTCAATTCCTTTGAGTTTTAATCTTGCGACCGTACTCCCCAGGCGGAATGCTTAATCCGTTAGGTGTGTCACCGAAGAGCAAGCTCCCCGACGACTGGCATTCATCGTTTACGGTGTGGACTACCAGGGTATCTAATCCTGTTTGCTCCCCACACTTTCGTACCTCAGCGTCAGTATCGAGCCAGTGAGCCGCCTTCGCCACTGGTGTTCCTCCAAATATCTACGAATTTCACCTCTACACTTGGAATTCCACTCACCTCTCTCGAACTCTAGACTGATAGTTTAGGAGGCAGTTCCAGGGTTGAGCCCTGGGATTTCACCCCCTACTTTCCAATCCGCCTACGTACGCTTTACGCCCAGTAATTCCGAACAACGCTAACCCCCTCCGTATTACCGCGGCTGCTGGCACGGAGTTAGCCGGGGTTTCTTTACCAGATACTGTCATTATCATCTCTGGCGAAAGAGCTTTACGATCCTAAGACCTTCGTCACTCACGCGGCATGGCTAGATCAGGCTTGCGCCCATTGTCTAAGATTCCCCACTGCTGCCTCCCGTAGGAGTCTGGGCCGTGTCTCAGTCCCAGTGTTGCTGATCATCCTCTCAAACCAGCTAAAGATCGTAGACTTGGTAGGCCATTACCCCACCAACTATCTAATCTTACGCGGGCTAATCCTTCACCGATAAATCTTTCCCCCGAAGGGCGTATATGGTATTACTCTCAGTTTCCCGAGGCTATTCCATAGTGAAGGGTATATTCCCACGCGTTACTAACCCGTCCGCCGCTCCTCACCGAAGTGAAGCGCTCGACTTGCATGTGTTAGGCCTGCCGCCAGCGTTCGTTCTGAGCCAGGATCAAACTCTCAAGTTGAATGCAGTTTACACTGCAATCCTTGACGTTCGAACCTCTGCACATCTACTAATTGGCCTTACTGAAACCAATTAGCATTTTCTCTGTTTGATGTACTTTCAGTTAACAAAGTTAACCAAGAGCCATACAAACAGTGAAGCTGACACCACATCATCGGACCGAAATCCTAGTGGCGTTGATATACAGACGTCTGATCCATCGAACTGAACCAAACCGCCCACATATCTCTTCAGATATTAAATATTTCAAACAACGTTGGAGACAAAAACAAAACGTAGCGCCTAAATCTCTTTGGCGCGCCGCCAGCTAATACTCCGAATTTTTCCAACTTCAGCAACTCCGCGTCTCCGCTTCATTCCCTCCGCTGCCCCGTCGGAGCGTCTCTGCTCATCCGGTAAGGGGGGTTCTAGAGTTACTAACATAGACCCGCAACCCCTATTTACACAAAACATGAACCTTTTAGTAAAAGATCTTTGATCGCCAATAAAATAAGGGGTTTGAGCGCAAATTCTAATTGGGAATTAGTGCTTTGCATCGTCTTTCGGGGCTCAATACATCGATTGAACACACCGTTACCGCGACTAATTGCTGGGCTACCCGCCGAATGCCTCCGATTCACGCGCAATGAGGCCAAAAAGTGATTCACACAGCGCCCTGTGCCCGTTCAGATTCGACTCGGCGCGATCGCGATCATCGATTCTCGCAGATTCCGACAGTCGTTCCCTTTTTTGGGCTGGGCAGGACCCCACCGACATGACACCAAAAAAACGCCCCGACCAGAAGGTCGGGGCGCGTTGTCTTAATGACGATTTGTTTAGTTCAGCGCTTCATCTGTAATCACGTGTGTCCACGCGCCTGTTGGTGCTTCAGAGATCACCGGGTCAGAACCACCACCGAGCAATGTCGCCACTGTCCGCTCGTAGTCAGCTGGATCAAGTGCGCCGTTGGAGCCAGCAGTCAGTTTGGCAATCTCGCCCATCATACGAACCTGTGCTGCTTCAGTCTGTGCACCTGTTTCGTCGTTGTCCAAGATGATGCCTGCGGCCTCTTCTGGATTGGCTTCAGCGTACTTCCAGCCTGCCATTGAAGCGCGCACAAAGCGGACCATTTTGTTGACGAACACTGGATCATCAAGGTTGTCCTCAAGAACATAGATGCCGTCTTCAAGCGTGGCTACGCCCTGCTCTTCGTACTTGAACGTCACGAGCTCGTCTGGGTTCACACCTGCGTCAATCACCTGACCATATTCATTATAGGTCATGGTCGAGATGCAATCTGCTTCGCGATTCAAAAGCGGGTCAACGTTGAAGCCCTGCTTAAGGACCGTCACGCCGTCGTCACCACCGTCTGTGGAAATGCCTTCTTGCGACATCCATGACAGGAACGGGTATTCGTTGCCAAAGAACCAAACGCCGATCGTCTTGCCCTTAAAGTCAGCAACCGATGTGATGCCGGTATCTTTCCAGCACGTCAGCATCAGGCCAGATGTTTTGAATGGCTGCGCGATGTTCACAACTGGCAGGCCTTTTTCACGTGCGGCCAGTGCGGACGGCATCCAGTTCAGCATCGCATCAGCGCCGCCACCTGCAAGAACCTGTGGCGGCGCGATATCAGGGCCGCCAGCCAGTACAGTCACATCGAGACCTTCTGCTTCGTAAAAGCCTTTATCAAGTGCCACATAGTAGCCCGCAAACTGTGCTTGCGTGACCCACTGCAACTGCAGCGTCACCGTATCTGCGTGGCTGTCTGCAAGCGCGGTTGTTGCGCCCATGCCTGCGGCAAGTGCCGCTGCCATCATCATCTTTTTCATGTCTCTTCTCCTTGTTGAAATAAATGCGCCGTTTCGGCGTCGTATCTATCGTTGTGAAGGGTGCCAGAAGGTTACCCGTTTTTCGATCAAAGTCATCGCGCCATAGAACCCGCTTCCTGCAAGGGCCGCGACAACAATCTCTGCCCAGACCATGTCCAGCGCAAGCTGGCCAAAGCTGGTTGATATCCGAAAGCCCATCCCAACCGTGGGAGAGCCGAAAAATTCAGCAACAATTGCCCCGATAAGGGCCAAAGTAGTCGCTATTTTAAGTCCATTAAAAATAAACGGCATCGCGGCCGGCAAACGCAGCTTAAACAGCGTGGGCCAGTATCCGGCCCCGTAAGTCCGCATCAGGTCACGTTGCATCGCACTGGTGTCTTTTAGACCTGCCACAGTGTTCACCAGAATCGGAAAGAACACCATCACCGCAACAACTGCTGCTTTGGATTCCCAGTCGCTGCCGAGCCATTTTACGAATATTGGCGCTGTGCCCACGATAGGTAGCGCGGCCATGAACCCACCCACGGGCAGGATGCCGCGCGTCAGAAAATCTGATCTATCGGCAAGGATCGCGACGCCGAAGGCAGCCAGCCCGCCAAGAATATAGCCAGTCATCGCACCCTTAATGATCGTTTGCTGGAAATCCGCCCAAAGGCGCGGGCCTTCAACCATCAGGCGCGCACCGATGGACGATGGTGCAGGCAGGATCACAGGGTTTATGTCAAATGCCCAAACGAGCAGTTCCCACACGAGGATCAGCGTAATTCCAAATATCGCTGGAATAAGGGCCTTAACAAACGGGTTGTTTGAATGCGATCCATTGGCCAGCCGAATATTAAGATACCAACCTGCCCCCCAGACCACCAATGCGCCAAAAATTGCCATCATGACGCGTTCATCCCCATGCGTTTCAGGGTGATCCGTTCAATCACGCTAAAGGCACCAACCAGCGCCGCTGCGGTGATCGCCGCCGCAAACAATGCGGCCCAAGATACAAGCGGTTGCCCATATTGATCGCCGACTAGCATGCGCGCGCCAAAGCCTGCTCTGGCCCCCGTCGGTAGTTCAGCCACGATGGTGCCGACGAGTGACGCTGAAATTCCGATTTTCAGGGATGCGAACAAGTAAGGTGCGGATGCGGGGAGCCGCAGCGCCCAGAAGCCTTGTGATTTTGAAGCGCTATAGGTGCGTAGTAAATCGAGCTGCATGGAGTCTGGGCCGCGCAGCCCTTTTACCATGCCAACGACCACGGGAAAGAACGACAGATAGGCCGCGATAATAGATTTCGGAATCAGCCCCTGCACCCCCATCGACCCAAGCACAACAATCACCATCGGCGCGAGCGCAAGGATTGGAATGGTCTGGCTTACAATGGCCCATGGCATGACGGACAGATCCATCACCCGACTATAGACAATGCCGACCGCCAGTAAAATTCCGAGGGTTGTGCCTATTAGAAATCCTAGCAACGTCGGAGCCAAAGTGACCCAACCGTGGAACACAAGGCTCCGTTTCGACGTGATCTTTTGTCCAAAAATCGTTTTGTACATTTCACCAGCCACCTGATGCGGTGACGGCAGGCGCGGACGCACGAACGTATAGGTCAGCGGGATCAAATGCGGGTTGCGCAGGGCAAGCCCTGTACCAGAATAGTCTTGCCGCGCAGCCGGTGTATCAGGCGTCACCACCAGCGCGTCGCGTTGCGCCTGATCGGCAACAAGATGCATGTTCATTGGCACAACGGAGACGACCCAGAACAAAAGGATCGCCGCAATGACAGTTAAGATTGGAAGCACTGACTTCATGCAACGCCACCGCAACTATGATGAGGTATTCTAGACGTCATCGGAATGCCCTGCCCGCAATCCATCACGCACACGGTGGGCGATCTCGATGAATTCGGAGCTGTCGCGAATGTCGAGCGGGCGTTCACGTGGTAATGTGCTTTCGATCACGTCCGAGATTCGCCCCGGACGCGGGGACATCACGACGATCTTGGTCGATAGATAGACTGCTTCGGGGATCGAGTGGGTCACGAAGGCAATCGTCTTTTCGGTGCGCGCCCATAGCTGCAAGAGCTGCTCGTTCAGGTGATCGCGGACAATTTCATCGAGTGCCCCAAATGGTTCGTCCATCAGCAAAATATCAGCGTCAAATGCCAGCGCGCGCGCAATAGATGCCCGCTGCTGCATACCCCCAGAAAGCTGCCAAGGGAATTTGCGGTCAAAGCCGGTAAGATCCACAAGATCAAGAACCCGCTGCACGCGCTCCGCCTGCTCGGCCTTATCAAAGCCCATGATCTCCAACGGCAATTTGATGTTGCCCCCGATAGTGCGCCAAGGGTAAAGCCCCGCCGCTTGGAAAACATAGCCATAAGCCCGCGCGCGGCGTGCTTCGTCAGGGGTCATGCCGTTTACGGAAATCTCGCCCGCCGTTGGTGTTTCTAACCCCGCAATACACCGCAGGAACGTCGTTTTCCCACAGCCAGACGGCCCGATGAAGCTAACAAAGTCACCTTTGTTAATATCGAGGTTCACATCTTTCAACGCATGCACAGGGCCGTCGTTTGTTTCAAACGTCAGATCGAGGTTGCGTGCCGTAATTATTGTTTGCTGGTTCAACTTCTATACACCGCTTGCAGGAATGCCTGTCCGTTCCACTGGACGCGGCGCGGTCAGATCTTTCCACGCTGACAGTGCCTTGTTGGTCGCGGTGTTGCCTTCGCGTTTGACGAACTTACCAGCGCCCTCCTGGGTCCGGATTTCACCATCGTGGATCGCGACATGTCCGCGGGTCAGTGTGAAGCGCGGCAGGCCTTTAACTTCTTTGCCTTCAAACACGTTGTAATCGATTGCCGATTGTTGGCTGCCAGCTGTAATCGTCTTGGATTTTTCAGGATCCCAGACCACAATGTCTGCATCAGCCCCAACCAGCACCGCGCCCTTTTGCGGATAGCAGTTCAAGATTTTGGCGATGTTCGTTGATGTCACAGCCACAAATTCGTTCATCGTCAGGCGGCCAGTGTTGACGCCGTGGGTCCAAAGCATCGGCATCCGATCCTCGAGACCGCCAGTGCCGTTCGGAATTTTCGTGAAATCACCGATGCCATTGCGCTTCTGCTCGGTTG
>Ga0209279_10000843_pt1 | contig 18057 bp, 29 predicted proteins | sample CoawatmetaG00DNA_3_FD_187508 | JGI IMG/M metagenome (GOLD analysis project Ga0209279, IMG submission 187508) | Marine microbial communities from the West Antarctic Peninsula - Coastal water metaG006-DNA (SPAdes) (version 2) | ecosystem: Environmental > Aquatic > Marine > Coastal ... | reverse complement strand
AATGTCTAGGTCATTAGTACCAGGGTCACCATACTCAGCTATAACTTCTTCATCAGTTACACCATGTGCACTCATGTAATTCTTATCACTCATACTACTTATCCACCTTAATATCTTTTATAAGTTCATAAAGTTCTTCAAGATCTTTACGACCCTGAATACGCTCCTTTGTTAAACGGAGACTACAGGCTTCTGTAAGCATCTCCCACTCTCTGAAATATAGAGTACATGGTGCATCTACCTTACCACTGTAATCAATCTCTTCTATTATACTACCTTTCGTATTGTAAGATAAATCAGATCCATTTATAGCAGCTTTAGCCGCCTTAGCTTGACCGTCTGTTAAGTACATTTCCTGTGTTATTAGTATCATGAGTCTCCTCTAGCTCGTCTATCCAAGCTTCAAAATGTTTATCTAAAATTACTTCAACATAAGTAGGTAGTTGAAAATTACCTTGCTTGTCGTAGTAACACCCTGCATCTTTTTCTTCATCTGTCATCTATTATCCTTAAGCAAAGAAGTAGTCTGACCCAACTACATTCTTAATATCTAATGTACCCAGTGTGGGTTGTTTTAAATCTACTTCAAACCTATCAGCTATGTGGTCAAAGTAGTTTCTATGGTCATACATCTTTATGAAGACATCCTTAGTTATAACAAGTAAGTCATCCACAGAATCTGCATGTGTACTGAAGCTATCATGTACTGCCCCGAAGGAGCCTCCATAATCATTAATCACTAACTGCATGTGAGATGCATCTTGCGAATGTATAAAGTTAGGACTTATACCACAAGCGAAACCCCTATTATTAGGGACATCTGATAGCTCCTTAAAGATATGTGTAACTCTATCACCAGTGTAACCTTTGATTGCGCTTTTAATCTTACGCTCTCTTTCATAGTTATTGTAATAGAACACAGGGAAGCCTGCAGGAGTCTTCCACCTTAAGTAACACCAACCTTCAGCTAACTTAGTAGAAGCTATCTGTTGTAGGTACTTCATGGTCTCTAGGGGTCCTGGGCATACATCCTTTATAGCCTTTATTAAATCCCTAGCAAAACCCTTACAGTGCTCTTCTGTTATACCATACTTAACATCATAACCTTCCTTATGTACATCATTGTACATATTTTCAGCTATACTACTAGCTCCTGCAGAGTATGCTCTTGTCATACTTCCACGTTTAGATATAGCTTTACGTATAGCCTTCATTGGCATTATAGATAGTATTAAACCACGTTCAGGATCTTTAGTAATCTCCTTTAGTCTTTTAGCTGTTTGAACATAGAAGTCATTCTGTATTTCTATCGGACTTAAACCTACTAGCCCCCCTGTTTGAACATCCTTACTAATTGCTCCCAGATGTTGCCACATCATGTTCGATCAGTGTCGTTAGCACTAACCCGTTGTTTACAATTATCGTCATGGTATCTCGCAATATGACCTAAGTTCATCTCGGCATCACAGTGGTCACAAACCTTCAGTACTTTGTTAGGGTGTTTTGAGCTCTCTGCTCCTCTTTTACCTAACTCTGTTTGAAGTGTGACATCTGAGAACCTTGAGTGATTCTTTGATAGCCAATGCCCTTGGGCCTTACGATTGTTTATACCTATTGGTGTGTGGTCAATATTGAACTTAGGTGCCATAGTTAGTATAAGATCTTTCTCAATCTTAAGTGCATCAATTTCACTACATCCTGATGCAACTATAACTACTTTTAAGAAAGGCAACTCAGATTCCATCCAAGCCTTGTGCTCAACCTTACGTTGACTGCACACCCAAGCTCGACTATATCGACCCTTACCAATGTATACGATCTCACCTGAGGTATCTACATGGTTATATACATAATAATTATTCATAGTATCTCCTCAAGTTTAGTTTACAACTGCTGCATGTTGCCATACAGATCAGACTATATCATCATAGGTTTACACCCATGCTCTGCGCTTCCTAGCCACTTGGCCAGTATGGACTTCATCTTCCGTTCTGGAAGGTATGTCCTAGTCGTTGAACCTTCAAGAGCATTCCTGCTCAAGCTTGGCTGCTGATTGTCCCATAGGGATATCCCAGCAATTCACAGAGTTTTATAACGGCTAGCAAATTCAACCGTTGTTAGAGCCATCAACAGGAATAGGTAGACTACTATAATAGGGGCCACTACTATCCCAATAACCAACAAGCTCAAGGCAAACACCCAGAAAAGCAACAGGTTTCTCACAATCATGTAGCTTCTTGTGTTCAATAGTTTCATAGATTAACCCCTTATTGTTATCACACCACAACTCCCTATCTCTAAGTGTCATTTTATCTACAGAGATATCAGTTAAACCCTCTTTAGTTAGATGTGTTTTATAGTCTGAAGAGCACCAAGTTGGAATCTCACCAATCTTATAACTAGCGTTGTAACTAGAAGCAGCGTGTATCTTCATCCATCGTAAACCAACTTCAGTTACTAACTTCTTATCGTAAAAGGTTAATAAACCCCTAGCTAAATCACTACCTTGGAAGTTTAAGTAAGACTCCTTAAAGTATATACGACTTCTGTAATCCATATCAGCAGCAAAGTAGAACTCTTCACCTATTAAAGCCTTAGCTTTGTTTATGGTATACATATAGTCAATATACTTTGATTGATTCTCATCACTCTTACAACCATCCTGATAGAACATGTGGGGTTGTTTTGATACAACATCCCACACGAACTCATTAACAGTCCACGGAGTTTGTTGTAACCTATTAACAGCTTGGAAAGCTTGTGTATCTACTAGCTCACCTACAAAGCCATCTAGCTTCTCATCCCACCGCTTAATTAACTTATAGTTGTATACAGGTCCATCCTTGAATCTTACGGTTTGAGTAGCACCTTTAATGTCCTCAGGCTTCTTTGACCAAACACCCTTCAGTGCCATAGTCACTTTCTCTTCCGACAGTGTACCAGGCCAGTTAGAATCTAGTACTACTTCAACTGGTAGTCTAGACTTAGGTGGTGGTGGCTTGATTGTCAGAAGCTTTAGGTTTAGGAATGCTTCAATGAAGAAGTCACCTATACGAATAGCTTCCTCTATATCTTCCTTATAGACTACTCTCTTTGCTGATATAACACTCTCTCCAATCTTTGAAGAGATGTTTGTTAGCTTACCTTTAGTCACACCTTTCTTGGTCTCCGTTAGGACATTTATCACTTGATGAGCTTGTATAACCATACACTCCATGCTCTTCAAGGATAAGTTATATCCTCTCATAGTTTTAATAGCTATATGCCTACGACCTCTATTAACACTCTGTATCTCCATAAGTAAATACTTAGAGACCTTCAAACTCCATCTCGAATCCTGAGCCTGACTCACTAAGTCTTGAAGTTTTTGGATTGAAGCTTGCTGATCCTGCATCTCCTGTTCTTCCTGTGAACCTAGACTTGAGTACTCTAAGTTTAATGGTGTTACGTTCATACTCTTCCTCTGCTATTAAATTACGTGCAAATGCTATTATATCGAAGCTAATCTGCTTGATACTTCCAGAACCCTTTATATCATCTATTGAAGGTAGCTCACCTTCCTCAAAGGATTTACCTTGTGATTTTCTAAGGTGTGAGATTAAACCTAACCATACATTATTTTGTTTAACTATCTTGAGTAAATCTGACATTAACTTATCAACTGCTTCATTCCCTGAGAGTTTACCATTACCTTCAGAAACAGCTATTGTTATATGGTCAAGTACTAGATACTTACAACCCATTAATGCCATGTACTCTATCTTATCCAGTAAGGAATCATCAGAGACAGAACCTTGGTGATCTAATAGCACTAACCTTTCATCAGCAAAGACTTTATCAAAACCTTCACGTAGTTCCTCATCAGAGATAGGTGGTGGACCTAGTATAGATTTCTTAAGGGACATAGATATTAGCTTCTCAGCTGTATCCCCTACACTTTCTTCTAGTGATATAAGACCTACTTTCTCCTCAGTGTTCTCTAGTAAGTCTAAGATTATCTCCTTAATAACTGTACTCTTACCTGAACCTGTACCACTAGTGAATAATGTGATTTCTCCATGACGTATACCTTCCAATTTATCATTTAAACCAGATAAGCATGGTGGGTATGGTACAGATTTGATGTTCTTACGCTCTTGGAACCTTTCCCATATAGCTTCTCCCATTAGAACACCTGCAGGGCTCCACTGCTGTGCATTCCACATACAGTTGATTAACTCATTAGCTCCCTTCTTTTGTAAAACTTCACATGGGTCTTTCTCAGGTAGCTTAGCTATCTTCACCTTACCAATACCAACCATACGTGCAGCTTCAGAGATACTAGCTTGTCCTACCTCATCCATATCGAACATCAGGATAACACTTTCAAATTGATTTAAGTAATCTCTATTGAGTAGCAGTGCTTTTAAGGATTGGGCACCATTAGGTAATGATACCACAGGGAATATCCTATTGTACTTCTCTAGGTTCGCTTGGGCCATAGCCATAGCATCTAATTCACCTTCAGTAACTACTAAAGTTTTACCTCCACCACACTGTGATTGTCCGAACAACTCAGTTTCCTTCATATCCCCAATAGCTGAGAATGTTTTAGGTAGCGTTCTAGTCTTGTAAGCTACAATACGTCCATCTTTCATGTAAGGGTAGAAGTGAGCTAATGGCTTACCATCAGAGTCCACAGACATCTTTACTTGGAAGTGGTCTACTACTTGCTGTGAGATACCACGGGACTTTAGAGCGAAGCTAGAGTAGTTCTTAACCTCCTCTACTGTTTCTCTTGAGTATACTTGCTGTTCAGGTTCATACATATTATAAGTGTCTTCTTTTAGTTTAAAATTAGTTGAGCAGACGAAGCAGAAACTACTACCGTCTTCTCTAATTGCTCTACCATCTGAGCTACTACAGCTTAAACATGGTACATGGGTCTTTACAAACTTTGAGTCTTGCATAGTATTCCTTAGTTGTTACTTCCACTTGTTTTCGTATAGTTGATCCTTCGTAGGTCTAGCCTCCCTTTTACTCTTTGATTTTTCCATACGGTCACCTTTACCTCGGTACTTCTCGTACACCTCTTCTTTATCTTCAAGGACATCTCTATCTTTGTTATACATTAAAACCTTCCCCTTTAAACTCTAATTGATTTCGATACATACTAAGTCTAGTCTACTTAGTTAAAGCTTCCCATGAAACTGGGTATAGAGGTTTTATAATATCACTTACCATCTTAGCTAACTCTTGCACTTCTACCTGAGCGTGTGAGTCTGAACGTTGCTTAACAAAACGAGCAAAGGCACTTAATGAGCCTGTCCAATACCAGTTCACTAAACAACCTTGAGGTAATACGAAACGTGCTTGTTCCTCACACACACCACTTTCTAGTAGTAATTCATAAGTTGCTACAGCTCTGAGAGTGGATGCTACATACAGCGCTTGTGCTCTACTTTCTTCTTCACCAGTAAGGTTATCACCTGAGCCTTGCTTCTTATTAGTAACTTGACTACGGAATTTAGGTTTGAATAAATCTGGTGTATTTGAGATATACCTACGGCTCTCCTCGTTCTCAGAGAAACCTACTTTATGTTTGAAGCATTGTGTACGAATAGGTACAGGTGCTGTCATACGTAAGGTTACGCTTGTGTGTGCAAAAGGTGTCCAATGGTTGTGGTTAGCTAAGTACTTTATAAGCTTAGCATCCTTATCCTGTCCTCTAGCTTCTTCATTATCACCTGCAAAGGATACTCGTGCTGCTTTTACTACTGAGTTATCATTACCCATATGGTCTACGTATTCTACTTTCATATCTTTCATTACTTTTATACCTTTGTTTAATTGGGGCTACCTAAGATTTAAACAACCCCGTACTTATATTAACCACTCTTAAAAATATTACTAGGTGTAAATCCACCACCTTTGAAACTTATAGCACTTGTACCTATTACCCTCTGTAGTGTATCTTTATCACATTTAGGACATTTAACCTTCTTCTCATAACTAGCCATTGACATCACATCTACAAACTTGTGTTCACATTTAGTACATTTATATGGGTAACTAGCCATTAGTCATTCTCCTTTTCAAACGCTTTAACGAACATCTTACATAAACCACTACGTACTATGTCATCACTTGTGAAGGTATGGTAAACCACTGGTAGTTTGTGTTTATCCACTAGTTCAAGTAGCCATTTCAAACCATCGGTACGTACATCTCTCTGTGCCCTATCACCCATCAGGTATAACTTAGAGTTCTCTCCTATACGTGTAGTTATTGCTTTAAGCTCTTCCTTTGTTAACTGCTGAGCTTCATCCATTAGAACTATAGAGTCATCAAAGCTTCTACCTCTGATAGTCTCAATAGGTTGAACCTCGATAGCCTTTGTCTTCATAGCGTTGTCGAAGTAGTTTGTACCTAACTGACTCTTCAGTACATCAAGCATAGGCATTAACCAAGGTAGCATCTTCTCTTCAACAGTACCTGGTAGGGCTCCTATAGACTTCCCTGTTGATACATTAGCTCTAGAGAGTATGATACGTTTGATTCTACCATCAGCTAGGTCCTTGGCTGCTACAGAGGCTGCTAGGTACGTCTTACCTGTACCTGCTGCTCCTGTACATATAACACAAGGCTCACCTAGTAGGCTTATGTAGTAGTCATTTTGCTTCTCATTAAGGGGTGTAATATTAATTACAGGCTTCTCTATCTTCTTCTCAACAGCTGGAACAGCTTTAGGTTTTTTAAATTCACTCTTACCGAACTGCTCTAATCTACGTTCTTTTCTATTACGCTTTTTCATAAAGTACCTCTAATTTAGTTACATACAAGATAAACACTCATCTTTACTACTCTGAACACCAGCCATTGAATACACATAGTATAGGGCTAATATGTTTGGATCTTCAAAAGCCTCTTTATGTACTTTACTGATATAATCTTCACTCTCAGAGGAGCTGAAGAATAGGTTAAGAGATTGCCATTGATCTAAGTACTTAGCACGTTGACTTGCCATTTTAATAACTGACATTTGAGGTATTTCAAAAGCTGTCTTAAAGACTTCTTTCTCATGCTCGTCTAACCAATCTACATGTTGAACAGAACCCATAGCATCACGAATACTCTCTACGTTAGCTGTATTGTACATACCTTTTTCACGCATTAGATTTAGAAGTACTGGGTTAATCCTATTAACCTCACCTGCTGGTGTTCTTTGTGTAAATACCATTGCTGTATCTGGATTAATACCTTCACTCACACCACCCATAATCAACGCTGTTGACTTTGTTGGAGCTACTGCTAAGCGGTGAGTGTTAGCCATACCATGACCTTTCATCCACTCAGGCTCACCCCATGTTTGTGCTAAATCGAAGCTTGCTGCTTTAGATTCCTTATCTAACTTACGGAATATCTCACTGTTAAGCATCATTGATTCAAAACCACCAAATACATAACGTCTTTTCTGTAACAACGTATGAAGTCCACACACACCTAAACCTAAAGCTCTAGATTTCTTAGTGAATGAAATAGCTTTCTCTAAACCTGGTAAGTTTTTACCACGCTCAAGGAACTCTTGACATACTGCATCTAAGAAGATAGTAGCGATATAAACTGCATTAGTATTTTTCCACTCATCATATAGTGCTACGTTCATAGAAGATAGTACACAAGTATAAGTATACTCTTCAGAACTATGTAGCATAATCTCAGCACAAAGTTGAGGTGCTTTAATATCTAAACCTCGCTCTACATACCATTCTGGTCTTTTAGCATTAGCTTTATCAGGGAAGAAGAAGTAACCCTTACCTGTAACCATCTTAGTTTTCATAGCTTTCTGGTATCGAGTTAGCGCATCCCTGCAGCCATTACCTAACTCCTCTAAGAACTTATTAGATACACACCAACCAATATTAGTTCCATCTGGGTTATGTAGTAGGTAGTCACAAACTTCCTCGAAGTCCCCATGTTCAATTGGTAAATAGCCAGCCCATGATCCACGACGAGCAGTACCTTGAGCAACGTAAGTCATAGCTTGTTTGTAACTCTCGATTACAGGAAGAACTCCTGAGGATGTACCTCCAACACTGATGTTAGCACCACGAGGGCGTATATCACCTAAGTAACTAGCAGTACCGAAGCCAGCTTTAGTTAGTGCTGCAGTCTCACGTAGCCCCTTGTAAATCTCATCAATACTATCACCTAAGTAAGACCCTGCACATGAAACTGGAAGACCTCTAGTTGTACCTGTGTTAGAAAGTACAGGTGTTGATGGAGATAACCAACCTTTCCATAGCACATTAAAGAACTCATCCTTGTAATACTCTGGTCTATCTGTGTGAACTGAGAGTGTAGCGGCTATTCTGTAGTACTGCTCCCTAGGGTTAGCTGCTTGGTATAAGTATCTTTCCTTGAATAGTTGCCAACCTGATGTTGACATCCACTCAGGCATAAGACCATCTTCTAACATTTTCTTACGCTCTGCTTTTAACTTATTGTAAATACTCATTATTCACCTTTACTCCAATTAAATCCTGACTCATTCCAGTCACGTTGATATTGATTACCTACAGAGCTAAAGAAGTCATTAGCACTGAAACCATTTATACCTTTATAAAAATCCTCAGCTAATGGGTTATAGTCCACATCGTAAAGCCGACCTGGAAGTCCCATATTCTGAGCACACACGTTTAATCTAGATTTAACAAAAGCTATTAATTGCTTTTTAGTTATACCTTCAATTGGACCTTCTTCAAATAGCTTATCAATAATAGCTATCTCATGTTCCAATACCTGTTCTGCGATATCCTCAACTAACTTTAAGTATAGTATTGGAGATTCCCCTAACTCACTTAGATGCTGTTGGAATAACCATGCAGCTGCCTCAGAGTGTAAAGCTTCATCACGAGCTGAGAAGTTAATACCTGAGACTACATTAAGTAGTTTGTTCTTTCCAGCACTCTGGAAGTGCTTTAAGAATGCAAATGATGCATACAGTACAGCACCTTCTAGGAATACAAACGTGATTAATGACTCAAACCAGTTATTACTACCCAACTTGTTATCTAACCATTTCATACGTGCTGAGAGTACAGGGTCCGATATGTAAGAGCTATAGAACTCATCTGTTGCTAGATTTAACTCTTCATTTATCTTACGGTAGAATGGGGAGTGAACTGATAACTCCACAGCGCCAAAGAGACTAGCCATAGCTTGAATCTCAGGTCTTGGGTACTTCTGCATTATCTTAGTTAACCAATACTCCTCACCTATAATCATTTCATACTTAGTGAATAGCTTTAGTGTAGTTATAACAGCATGCCTTTCAGCATCTGTCATGTTCACTAGGATATCATGCTTATCTTTACCTACATCAATCTCATGTGCAGTCCAAAAGACATTTGATTGTTGTTCCATAAACTCTACAGCTGCTGGGTAGTCTACTGTAGGTGTCATCTTACGGTCAGTTATCATTCTTTATCCTCGATTGGTATTAAGTTAATTAATTGCGCTGTACCTACTGCGTATATAACTTTAGTCTTCCCTTCACCTGTGAATATTGCACCTGGCTTCACCTCTTCCTTCTTCAGGAATTCTAGGATACCACCAGAGTTTATGTATCCATCAGCTTCAATTGTTATATCACTTTTTATTGTTGTTATTTGGTACTTCATCTTTCCATTCCTTAATTGTTACGTTAATGTACTCTTCACCTTTCTTAACAATATCCTTAAAAGCTTCTATGTGATAAACCTTGTTATCGTTAAAGTCTGAGTATATTGATTGATAGGTGTCGAATAGTGGTTTCATCACATTATCTAAATCAGCTCCACGATTTGATAAACCTGCTGTTATTGTGAATGTGGTGTATGAAGCCCCGAAAGGCCATACGTCACACTCAGCTTCTTCTAGTATTTCATCTCTAATTTCATTCTGGTAGTTTAAGTAATCTTTAGTCTTAAAGGTTACCTTCCCTTTCTTACCAAACATCTTATTAGCACTTAATGGTTTAACATTGAATCTATGTTTCAAGATCATATTTATCCCTCCATACGTTGAACTCATCCCAAGTTTGAATCATACGGAGCATATTGTATGATACTAAGGGGTCTCCTGCTTTATGTGCTCTCCATGCAGCTCTTACACGATTCCACATACGTTCTACTGGGACTCCCTTAAGTATCTTTTCAGCTTTCTTAGGGCCAATACCTTTAATCCCTGGGATGTTATCTGTCCTATCACCAGTGAGAGCTTGGAGCATTAACTTCTTATGCCCCTCTTCAGCTGATATATCATAAAGCTTCTGAGAGTCAAAGTTGTAGTGTAGCCCTGGTATTTGATCTAAATCCTTATCTATGTGAGCCATGACATAAGGTTCCCCTTCTTCCATAGCTTCATAAGCCCAGATACAAACCAAGTCATCAGCTTCCATACCATGAGCAGGTATAGCATCCCATTTCTCTTCCATGTACTCTAAGCAGTATGCAAGGGAGTCCTTCATATCTTGATCTAAGTCAGGTCTACGACCCTTATAGGTGTCACAGTAGTTATGTCTGTAATTCCCTTTACCTTTAATACCTACCTTAACCTCTACATCCTCTTCAAAGAATTGGCAGTTTGATACAATCTCTCGCATCTTCCTATCAATACCTTTCCTTAACTCATTCTGCTTCTTAGTTACACAGCACATCTTAAAGTAAACACTATCTGCGTCTATTAAAATTCTCATTAATGAGTCTCCGCATAGTTCTTTCCAATTACACCTTCACCATCCATAACCATAACTTTGAATGCTTTAGGTGCCTCTTTAAATGATAATGCAGCTATCTCTTTAACGCGCTCAGCATCATCAGGGTGTGAAGATATTTGCATCTCATCGTGATACATAATCCGCATCTTAGCTCTTAACCCTTCCTTTTTAATCATCATATCTGCCCAAACTACTGCAGCTTTACAAGTGATACCTTCAGCACATTGTAGTAAGTAGTTTAAACACTGACGATCTGTTGGTACAAAGAGTGGTCTACCATCCAATCCGAAGATCCAACCTTGGTTTTGAGTGATACTACGTCTAGTCCAAGCTTTCTTAACACATTCATCAAGTTCTTTAAGACCTTTGATACCAGCTGCAAACTTAGCTCTAGACTCTTTACCTATCTTGACACTAGCTTTACCTGTTAAGACTTCACCAAGTGTACCATCACCTGCACCAAATAAATAAGCGTAGAGGTATGTCTTAGCTTCAGGTCTAGTACAACCTAGGAAGTCAGCGTTACGTTGATGTTGGTCACCATTTACCACAATATCGGTATACTCAGGGTTATTAACATAATGTACAAGACCCCTAAGTTGGTTACCACTACTATCCGCACCTACTAGTAACTCTCCATCTTCAGCTCTGAACAGCTCTCGCATCTCCTTACCCCAAGCTGCTCCCAATGATGGTATGTTAACAATTATACTATGCCTTGCTCTGAAGCTTGGTGTACCTATAGTTTGCATTTCACCATGTAATCTACCCTTTTTTACTTTCTCTAACCAGCCAGTTAATATAGCGTAACGGTTAGTTAATGTTGTGTACTCACCTAACATTTCACCAAGACTCCCTAACTTCTTTAAGGATGTCTCAGTTAGCTTAGGACCAGTGTTCTGCCAACTACCGTTGATTAACTTACGGTTATATGCATCAGGTTTCCAACCTTTATTAAGAAGCCAAGTTTTAACTAACTCTGTCTGCCCTAGTTTAATCTTAACTAGTTTAGACCTTTGAAACTTAACACCTGGAGCCATCACATGAGTATCTTCAATACTAACTTCCTTACCTAAGTACTCTGATAGGATTCTAGCGGTTACAGTTGTGTAATTACCATCTTTCTTATACTTAGCAGTTTTAGGCTCCTTATCTTGAAACACTTTATGAGAACCTATTTGAGGCTCTAATTCAGCTTCTATAACATCCATACGATTTCTCATTAACTTATGAGTCTCTTTAGCTTTCTTAACATCAAAGTTCCAACCATCCTCAGTTATACGTGCTTGTATCTTAGCAATCTCATGCTCTACACGCATACCTTCAGCTATTAGTGGGTTGTTTTGCTTAAGTGCTTGGTACTCTTTCATAAGAACTTCGTATACGTTAGTGTTTAACTCAACATCTTGCTTACAATAGGTGAGCATTTGCTTAGTATATTGAGTCCAATCATCATACTGTAGTTTGTTATCACCTAAGTGTTGACCCCAAGCTTTTAAACTATGTCCTATAAAAGGTCGCTTATACCTGTTGACACGACTGAATATTAAAGTGTCATGCATATCCTTATGTAAGATGTCTATACCCAGTACAAGTTTAATTGCAGGTGCATCATAGTTTATAATGTTATGACCTATTAGTAGCTTAGCAGACATAAGGTGTTCCATACCTTTAGCTAAACTCGGTAGGTCATCATCATAGTCACTGTAGGAGAATATCTCCTTAGTTTCAACATCTTGCATAACTAGGCACCATATTGTTGAAATAGTATCTAGTAACCCATTACTTTCTATATCAAATACGTATTTACTCATTTTACTTACCCTTAAGTTCAATCATTTTAGTTAAGTACCACTGTGCTTTCTTAAGATCTTCAAGACCATTCTTCTGCTTCCATCTGTGTAAATATTTAACAACATTACCTTGGCAGAAGTTAATAGCTCCATCAGTACCTAAAGAGTCTACAATGTAATCTATACACTCTATCTTGTTTGATGTGTAATGTGATGGATTTGTATTATCTTTTAGGGAGATTGTATTAGTTACCTGATTTGTATAATCACAATCTCTTAAATCATCATAATGGCTCATTTGCTACCTCTCTTTCTAGTGCTTTTATAACAATTTCAGGATTTCCTGCTAAGGCTAGCACTAAGTGTGTTTGCAGGACAGTCAACTGAACAGCCTTTGATTCACCTTCGTAACCTTTTAGAAAATCTTCTATTAGTTGTTTTGCTTTAAAGTATTCCATCTTTAGTATAACCTTGTTTAACTTCTTTAGTGACGTTGTTAACCAACTCTACGATAAATTCAGCCATATCAGCTACTTCCATATTAGAGGTTAAGACATCTTTTAGTTCATCTATGTAACTACTGCTAATGATACTAACTACCATCTCGTGTTGTGTATTCATTTCTAATTACCTTTAAAGAACTCTTGTAGTTTAGCATCCAACTCATCATCTGATAAATCATCAGCTCCTAATTCTACATTGGTATTCTCTTGTCTAGCTAATTTAGGTGTCTCGAACTCAGCTATACTTTTAGCGATATCAATAGCTGTGTCATGGTCACCCTCTTCTATTTTGTTTAACATCATTATCCGTAGAACATCCACAGCTGAAGGTCCTTCTTGTATCTCCTTAGAGTAACTTTTCCACTCAGAGGATACACCCTTTAATACTTCAGCGGCTTGTTTACGCATCGCGTTGTTCTTCTTACGGGAAGCTGCACCTAAGAGTTGTCCCTTTCTTGCTGATTCTGTAGTAAACAAGGGTGCTGCGTGTTTCTTAAGTGCTGCTATTGAGTTTGGGTGTGTATTATGGGGTTTAGCCATCTTCTTCTCCTTTAAATTTAATTGCTTTAATAAAGACCTCTTGGAATATATAGACATAACCAAAGATTATGAATGTTGTTAGAAGTAAGGGTAGTAGAATCATCTTCTAGCCCTCTCTATGTATCCATCAATAATATCTTCTATACGTTCTGAGTTTTGGTCTACTTTACGATCTATGTACGATTGCTTACGTCTATCTGCAGAGTCTCCCATGTTTAGTAAAGCTACCCTTTCCTGCAGTAGCTTACCAACCTTCTTAAGTGTTTCATCAAGTAGCATCCTATACCTCCACGAATTGGATAGTGGATTCGTATCTTGAAGCGTAGGAACCATGTACTTTAATTGAGATATCTTGTGTCTTACCATCACACAGTTTACATTCGATACAAGTTAAATCTTCACTATCAGCTAAACACTCTATCTCTTCAGAGCCCCTCACATCATCTGCAGACACTCTAAAAGTGTGACCCTTGGGATACATGCTTTTGAACTCAGCATACTCCTGAGGTGTGTCTACGGAGCCTTGACAGTACTTCACAGCATGCCCTAATCTCTTATTCTTCCACTGGTGTGTATAACCTGTAGTAAACTTAGAATAATGTGATAACCAAGCTAAAACTTCTTCTGGTATCATAGCTGGGTCACCATAAGCTCCTAGTCTCACACCATTCACTGGTAGTAGTTTAGAGAGTTTCTCTACGTTCTTGCTATATCTACCTCGTTTATAAGCTGCATAAACTGAGCGTGGACCTTGGAAAGGTAATACATAACAAGAACCACCAGTAAAGTGTCTGTGCTTACAACCCCCACAGACTGATAAATCTTCACCTGTTTTAACAGCTTGGTGTGGGGCTACATCTGAGCGTAGAATCCACAGTTGGGCCATTTGACCTGTCTTCTTGTTTGTTGTTGTCATAGTTAGTATTGCTACAATTGGTTTCTTATCGAACAATGATGGGCCTTCATATACTACGTATCCAGACATGGTAATTACCTTTTAGTTTGTTTTAAGTTTGTTATATTCTTCAGAAGGAAGGAGCCTGCGAGTTCCCACCCCCTTAATTTTCTTTATGCTCTATTGGTTTTCTATTAAGTTGTTGTCTTTACAGTAGTTTTTCAACTGGAAGAAAGCTAAAGTTCTATCTCCCTTTTTCAGACTAGTGACACCTAGGGTATCTCTAGGGAAGTCTGATGGGAGTTTTGTACCGTTGAAGCTTTTAGCCATCTCACAATCATAATTATAGAAGAAGTTTTTAATCACTTCCTCTGAACATTCAGTTATATCCATCTTCATAAATCTTCCTCTTTAATAAAAACACCATTAACCATCTGACCCTTACGGTCTTTTATATCATCATATGCTACTGATAGGCACTCTTGAAGCGTATGATTGTTACGTGTGGCTATATTGATTAGAACAACCATTATATCGCCAATATCATCTCTAATATCTTTACCACGAGCTATATTACCAGCCAACTCTCCCGTTTCTTCTATAAGTTTTACAAACTGAGCTGAGTCTGTAGAACCTTGGATTAAGTTACGGGCGTGATGCCAGTTCTGTACGCTATTTACTAAATCTGTTAAATCATTGATCATTGCACTGCTTCCTCATAAGTTCCAAATATATCATATAGTTCTTGTTTAATTATCAACATCTGTAATGGGTCTTTAAGTACATACTCTGTAATATCATGACTACCTTTGTAAATACCTTGTATTACCCATATATACTTATCTTGGTAGTCACTTAAGTTTCTATCTAGTAGTAAATCTACATCAACTATTAATCCGTCTATAAAGAATTGTTCTTTTTTCATATTGTACCTCTATTTTCTATTGATTATTTTATCGCACACACCGAACTTAACAGCTTCTTTAGCTGTCATCCAAGTGTCCCTATCCATAGCCTTTTTCATATCTTCAACTGTCTTACCACCTGTGTTGGATGCTACATAAAGGTTACGCAACTCTGTGTTTAACTTTTCAGCTTCTGCTAGTGCAATCTTCATATCTGCTACTTGCCCTCTAGCCCCTGATGATACTTGGTGTATCATATTACGTGCATGAGGTAGCATAAATCGCTTACCTTTAGTACCACTAGCTGCTGTAATACTTCCCATACTAGCTGCTATACCTAAGACCACTGTAGATACATCACATTTGATGAAGTTCATAGTATCTATGATAGCTAAACCACTACTTACAGAGCCTCCTGGACTATTGATGTATATTGTGATGTCAGCTTTAGGGTCTTCCATCTCTAGTAATAGTAGTTGAGCACAGATAGCAGAAGCCATGTAGTCATTAAAATCTGTATCTAAGAATATAATACGATCTTTAAACAGTCGGCTATAAACATCCCAACTACGTTCTCTTTTACCTTCCTTTTCAACTATCATTGGTGTATTACTCATGTGCAAAACCTACCTTTTTAATGTTAATTAAGTCTTTGTCGTTTCTATCCTTTGCTTCACTAGTTAAGCGAGATAGAATGAATTTACGGTTTATTGTTGAGTTCTCTTCAAATAGGAAGGAGTCTTTAACAATTTTAAAATCAGCTGGTGCAAATACACCATCTTTTAGCTTTTTAGGAGCTTTACGTTTGAAGAATAGTGTAGATAATGCATCAGCTTGTTCTGTAGTGCAGTTCTTAAACTCCTGTTTTAACAAGAACCTACGCTTTACTGCAGCATCTAAGTCATCTTTATGGTTAGTTGTAGCTATGAAAACTCCTTTGAATCTGTCTAAGCATTGTAATAAGGTGTTTACTGACTTAATCTCATAACCTTTTGAATCCCCTCCACGGCTTCTTGAGATACTATCTATCTCATCTATATGTAGAACATAACCTTTCTTTTCAGCCTCATCAAAAGCCTTAGTTATAGCTTTTTCAGACTCTCCAATGTACTTATTTTGTAAATCACTAACACGGTATGATAATAAACTCTTACCTATACCTGCAGCAATGTGAGCAGCAGCCATAGTCTTACCTGTACCTGGAGCACCCTCAAATAATATTGATATACAATTAGGTTTATCTTCTTTATTAAGAGCTATGTTTAATTTATCTATTAAGACATCAGGTAGTATAGTTGTATTGCAAAGCTCAGCTCTGTAGGTCTCAGGTACCTGTATGACGTTTATATTAACTTCATCTTCAGGTTCAGGGCTTTTTTGCTCTTCCCCAATAAGTGTAAAGGTTCCTAGCCCTGCTTCAGCTAATGGGTTTAGTATTGAAGCTTTCATTAAGTTTTCTATATCCGATGACTCCTCCACTACCTTACCTTGTTCAACTAGTAAGTCTGCAGTTTCCTCGTCCATCATAATTATCTCTTTCATTTCTGAGATATATGCCCAGCTAACTCTTTTATCACTACCTATGTGGTAGAACAGAGGCTCTAAGGTATCTATGAAGCACCATTCTTTTTTTATATCCATTATATCTTACCTCTAAATGTGTATGAAATCTCACCTGTGTAATTAGCTTTAAGGAACTTTATGTACCCTTCAGCTTGTTTACTCTCATGTATAGTATCAGCTCTCCAATGCACTATGTCGTGTACCTTACAGTAGTCTACGGCAGCATCTATAAGACTTTTTACTACACATACTTGGTCCCTTTTAGTAGCGTGTACATCAACAATCATATCACTGATATCTAAAACTAGATGCCCTGCGTAGGTCTCACGGAATACATTACCCAATAGGAAACCAACCATTTCTCCTTTCTCATTAGTCACCTTATGTGCTATAAAGTTTAAATCACCATTCTGTTGATCTTGGAGGTACCTTATAAGCTTCCCTATCCACATAGCCTCATCACGAGCATAAGTGTATGTGTCATCCTGCCAAGTACTATCCATTAGCAATGTAGCTTCAATCACATCATTTTTCTCTAGTTTAGATAATATCATTCCACACCTTTCATTATAGTTGCCATACGTTTTACCCTATTAGGAGTCTGTTCACACCACCTACTATCTAACATCTGAGATGCAGCTTCACCCCAATCTCCATTTTCTATAGCTTTAGCCATGTTTTTAAACTTACTTAAACCAGATACACCTAATTGGTAGGCCATGCATGTGATTACAACTTGCCTTTCGTTGTTTAAGGTCTGGAACCATCGGAAGGTACCTGAGAGTCTCTCATAGAGGCTTAAGACCTCTTCTCTCAAATACAATAGCCCAACATCACTTGACATTTTAAACAGCTTAAAATGCTCTATAGGTTGCCCTTTGTCACCAATCTTAAGACCATACCCGATTGTCGGGTAGCCTTCGGTATCAATGTAAGGTTCACTTCGGAAACCCTCTTCCTCTTTAAGTATACTAACTATTTCTTTATGTATCATAAATTTCTCCTATAAGTTTTGTCGGTATGTTGTCGGTACTGAAGGACCTTGAGAGCCCCTCAAGGGCTCTCTAGGGCTCTGTTATGCTGGGTAAGCCATCAAGGTACCACAATCATAGGGTTGTGC
>Ga0209279_10000841_pt1 | contig 18081 bp, 19 predicted proteins | sample CoawatmetaG00DNA_3_FD_187508 | JGI IMG/M metagenome (GOLD analysis project Ga0209279, IMG submission 187508) | Marine microbial communities from the West Antarctic Peninsula - Coastal water metaG006-DNA (SPAdes) (version 2) | ecosystem: Environmental > Aquatic > Marine > Coastal ... | reverse complement strand
GATGAAAGGTCTATCGTAATTTTGTTTTCTTTTAGAGTTTTCTCAAAGGCTCCAGATATTACGTAAGAGGCCTCTGTCCATCCAATATATTCAAGCATCATTTGTGCTGATAGTATTAATGAGCTTGGGTTAGCTATATTTTTTCCTGCTATATTTGGTGCAGTTCCATGTGTAGCCTCAAATATACTTGCTCTATCTGACATGTTCGCTCCAGGTGAAATACCTATCCCACCTACCTGTGCTGCTAATGCATCAGAAGCATAATCACCATTAAGATTCAAAGTAGCGACTACATCATGATCTTTGGGATTAAGTAAAACCTCTTGAAGAAAAGCATCAGTAATCATATCTTTAATAACAATTTTTTTGTTGATAGCATCTATTTTTTGATTAGTTGGTATTTCGTAAAAACCAAGATCATTTACTTTTGCATTGAATTCGTTTTTTGCTACCTCATAACCCCATTCTTTAAATCCACCCTCAGTAAATTTCATGATATTACCTTTGTGAACAAGTGTGACAGATTTACGATTATTATTAATTGCGTATTCAATCGCTTTACGAATTAGTCTTTGACTTCCTTCCTTCGAAACTGGTTTAATTCCTATAGCAGCAGAAAGCGGAAAACGTATTTTGCTTTTATCACCAAACTCATCAAGCAATTCTATAATTTTTTTTGCTTTTTCTGATGAAGCTGCATATTCTATGCCAGCATAAATGTCTTCAGTATTCTCTCTAAAAATTACCATATTCACATTCTGAGGGTTTTTAACCGGGCTTGGCACTCCTTGATAGTATCTTATAGGTCTAAGGCATACATATAAATCGAGTGACTGCCTTAGGGCAACATTTAAAGAACGAATACCACCTCCAACAGGAGTTGCCAGTGGGCCCTTGATAGAGACAACAAATGATTTCAATGCATCAATGGTCTCATCGGGCAGGTATATACCATCTCCATAGATAGTTGTAGCTTTTTCTCCAGCAAACACCTCCATCCAAGCAATTTTTTTGGTATTTCCATACGCTTTTAGAATGGCCTTATCAACTACAGCTTGCATTGCAGGTGTTATGTCACTTCCAATTCCATCTCCACATATATATGGAATAATTGGATTATTAGGAACATCCAATTTCAGGTTAGAATTAACACATATCTTTTCCCCATCAAGAGGAATACTAATTTTGCTTTCCATGCTTTTTCCTTGTAGCTTACAATTTTTATGTTGATCTTATTTAATAAGCCTTATGGTGTTATCAGTCAGTTTTCAAAACACGAAAAATATTCAACACTGAAGGACTTCATACCCCATCAAAATGTTTACCCTGCAGGGCGTTTAGATACTGATAGTGAAGGCCTACTTATTTTAACTGACAATGGTGCTTTTCAGAATAAAATATCGAGTCCTAGCGAAAATATCTTTAAAACGTATTTAGTGCAGGTTGAGAATGCTCCAAATAATTCTGACTTAGACAAATTAAGTAAGGGGGTATTAATAAAGGGAGAATTAACAAAACCTGCAAAGGTAAAAAAAATTGATCAACCAAATGTGTGGCAGAGAAATCCACCAATAAGGAAAAGAAAATTAATACCAACATCATGGTTAGAAATTAAAATTTCAGAAGGTAAAAATAGACAAGTGAGAAGAATGACTGCAAGCATTTCTTACCCAACACTTCGGTTGATTAGGACTGAAATTGGCGAATTTAATATCGGAGATATTAAACCAGGGGAATATTTAATTATCGAGAGGTAATTTTTTTTTAAGTATGATGCAAATGATATAATTATGTATGATTTAAAAAAGTTGATTTAAATATGACTGGAAATACATTTGGACAAATCTTCACTCTGACCTCGTTTGGGGAGTCTCACGGCCCAGCTATTGGAGGAGTTATTGATGGATGCCCACCTGGAATGGAACTCAACGAATCAGATATACAAATTGACTTGGATAGAAGAAAGCCGGGTACTTCCAAGTTTGTTACACAGAGGAAAGAAGATGATGCTATTGAAATTTTATCCGGCGTGTTTGAGGGGCTAACAACTGGAGCACCTATCGGGTTTATTATTAGAAACAAAGATCAAAGAAGTCAGGATTACTCAAAAATACAAGAGGTGTTTAGACCCGGTCATGCAGATATTACTTATCTTAAAAAGTATGGTATCCGTGATTATCGAGGTGGAGGTAGATCTAGTGCCAGAGAAACTGCAGTTAGAGTTGCAGCAGGCGCTATAGCCAAGAAGTGGTTAAAAAAAAATAGAGGTATTGAAGTCATGGGCTACCTTAAGCAATTAGGTGAAATTAATATTCCATTTGAAAAATGGGAAATAGTTAATAAAAATCCTTTTTTTTCACCAAGCAAGTCAATTTTGAAAGATCTTGAAAGTTATCTCGAGGGCATTCGAGCAGATAAAAATTCTGTTGGAGCAAATATCTTTGTATGTGCTAAAAATATGCCTATAGGCTTAGGCGAGCCAGTTTTTTCAAGACTTGATGCAGATATTGCATCAGCAATGATGAGTATTAATGCTACAAAAGGCGTTGAAATTGGAGCTGGTTTTGGTAGTGTCAAACAAAAAGGTACTCAACATAGCGATGAAATGAGCTCTAAAGGTTTTAAATCAAATAATGCTGGTGGTGTTTTGGGAGGTATATCAACCGGACAGGATATTGAGGTTAATGTAGCTTTTAAACCAACCTCAAGCATTCCACAAGATAGGCATTCTATAGATACCAAAGGCAATGAGGTAGATATGAAGACGACTGGGCGTCATGATCCATGTGTTGCGATCAGGGCGGTTCCAATTGTTGAAGCGATGCTTTCCTTAGTAATAATTGATCATGTTTTAAGAGATAGAGCACAAAATGCTGATGTGGAAAGAAATAGTCCTTTCTCGGTGTGACGCCATATTTTTATAGCCGCCTTTCAAGTTTCTACTTTTGTTATTATTTTTTTGTAGGTCTTTTTGTTCCTTACTGGGGTATTTATCTTAAATCATTATCATTTAATGCATTGCAGATTGGCGCTTTACTTTCGTTATTTCAGATAAGTAGAATCTTTGCTCCTAATCTTTTAGGTTGGGTTGCAGATCGCTCTGGTGAATATGTAAAGTGGATTAAGATATCATCTTTTTTTGGCTTTATTATTTTTATAGGTATTTTTTGGTCAAACACTTTTATAAGTATTTTTATTGTTATGATGGCAATGAGTATATTTACTAGCTCAACACTTCCTCTTGCTGAAGCACTTACATTGTCACATTTGAAAGCAAACAAGGCTGATTTAAAATATAGCCATATAAGGTTATGGGGTTCAATTGGGTTTATTTTTGCCGCTCTACTATTAGGTTTCATAATTGACTCCTTTGGGGAGCGTTCATTGATATATGCATTACTAATAGCGCAATTTGTAATTTTTCTGTTGTCTTTTATTATTCCTTCAAAAAAAATAATTTTTACTAAAAATATCAAAAGATCTATATGGCCAATATTGAAGCAGAGAGAGGTAATTATATTGCTTTTAAGTTGCGCCCTAATGGTTTCATCACATGGATTACTTTATAATTTTTACTCAATATTTTTAGAGGAACAGGGTTATTCTGGAGCTTCAATTGGCCTCCTTTGGTCAATAGGCGTGGTATTTGAAATATTAATTTTCTTACTCATGCCAAAAATATTGAGTAAATATACTCTTAAGGCGGTACTGTTAATAAGTCTCGGCTTCGCGGTTATCCGATTTTTTTTAATCGGCGCATATGTCGATTCAATAATAGTCCTAATACTTGCCCAAATAATGCATGCGGCAACTTTTGGAAGTTTTCATGTTGCATCAATTCAACTGATTGCTCACTTCTTTTATGATGAGCATCAGGCTCGTGGACAATCCTTATATAACAGCATTACTTATGGCATCGGAGGTGCAATTGGCGGTTTAGGAGGTGGCTATATGATTGAGTATAGCGGAATGGCAAATACATTCATGCTTTCAGCTATCCTTCCATTTATTGGATTTTTTGTACTTATGTTAGGCTTAAACACCAAATTTAAGGCTGAATTACAATAGATTATATTAGCTTTTAATAAGAGCGTATGCAGAATGGTTATGTATCGACTCAAAATTTTCAGACTCAACAACAAATGAGTTAATTCTCTTGTCATTTTTTAGTTTAGTAGCAATATCACGAACCATGTCCTCAACAAATTTTGGGTTATCATAAGCTCTTTCTGTAACAAATTTTTCATCCGGTCTTTTAAGAAGGCCATACAATTCACATGATGCTTGTTTTTCAACAACCTCAATAATTTCTTCTATCCAAACAAATTCATTTGCTTGGATAGTCACTGTTACATGGGATCTTTGGTTATGTGCTCCATATTCAGAAATACTTTTTGAACATGGACAAAGGCTAGTTACTGGCACAACAACTTTTGTAGAGTTTTTATATACTCCGTCATTAATTTCACCTATGAATGTCACCTCATAATCTAACAAACTTTCAACCTTTGACACAGGTGCAGACTTATTAATGAAATATGGAAAATTCATATATAAATTACATGATTTTGACTCTAATCTATCCAGCATTGCTCTTAGAATATCTTCAAAAGACTCTACTGATATTTCTTTATGATTTTCGTTGAGAATTTCAACGAAGCGAGACATATGCGTCCCTTTAAAATTATGTGGGAGTTGAACGTACATATCAAAGTTTGCAATTGTATGTTGTGCACCACTAGATTTATCCTTTACAACAATAGGATGTTTAATCGATTTAATACCTACTTGGTCAATATCAAGGTGTCTTTTATCAGCTATGTTTTGTACGTCTTCAATTAGTTCTGGAGTGGTAGGCCTATTCATGAATTTATTTAATGGTTTTTAAAGTAATATGATATGTTAGCACTACTTAAAGTTCATAACAATTTTCTTCTTAATACTATTTTTATCCAAGCCACATTGCTTATATATTTCATCTTGTGATCCGTGATTGACAAATTTATCAGGAATACCAAGCGTTAAAGTAGGTATCAGTATTTTATTTTTACTTAAAATTTCAAGGACTGCTGAGCCAGCGCCTCCATGGATTGTATTGTCCTCAACTGTAACAATAAATTTATGAGTTCTACCTAATTTTATAATTGCCCCTTCATCAATAGGTTTGATAAACCTCATATCAACAAGCGTTGCTTTTAAATCATTTGCTATATCAATGCAGGTATTGAGAATTGGGCCAAAAGCAAGTATTGCTATTTTTTTCCCTGAAATAAGAGGCTTGCTTCTTCCAAGTTTAATATCATTTAAATTTTTATTAATTTTATTACCAATTCCATTTCCTCGTGGGTATCTGACAGCACATACTCCATTATATTTATATCCAAACTCAAGCATGGCATAACACTCATTTTCATTACTTGGTGCCATTAAGACAACGTTAGGGATACATCTTAAGAAAGATATATCAAAATTACCTGAATGCGTTGGTCCATCAGCCCCAACAATTCCTGCTCGGTCAATGGCAAATAGCATTGGTATGTTTTGAAGAGCAACATCATGAATAAACTGATCATAACCGCGTTGTAAAAAAGAAGAATATATTGCAACAACCGGTTTAATTTTATTGGATGCTAAGCCAGCAGCAAATGTAAGTGCATGCTGTTCCGCAATGCCAACATCAAAAAATCTTTTTGGGTATTTTGTAGCAAATTTAGTTAAACCTGATCCATCAGCCATTGCTGGGGTTATAGCACATAGTTGCTTGTTCTTTTTTCCAGAATCTAGAAGCCAATCTGAAAAAACTTCAGTATAGGTAATATTTTTGGAAGAGGTACTTTTTTTACTAATACCATGAAATTTATTTGGATCAGTTTCAGCTGGTGTAAAGCCAAAACCTTTTTTTGTGGCAATGTGAAGAAACTGTGGGCCACTTAGGGATTTAATATTTGAAAGTGTATCAATCAATATATCGATATCGTGCCCATCAATAGGGCCAATATAATTGAAACCAAATTCCTCAAATAAGGTTCCAGGGATCATCATACCCTTAACGTGTTCTTCTGTTTTTCTTGCTAACTCAAGTACAGGTGGTAATGCAGAAAAAACTGCCTTCCCAGATTTCTTAACACTGCCATATATTTTTCCAGAAAGAAGTTTTGAAAGATAATTGTTAAGTGCCCCTACATTTTTTGAAATTGACATATCATTATCATTAAGAATGACAAGAAAGTCATTATCTGAGGCTCCAGCATTATTTAAGCCTTCAAAGGCCATACCCCCTGTCATACCTCCATCTCCAATAACGGCAATGGCTTTATTTGGAGATTTACTGATTCTAAATGCCTCACTCATCCCAAATGCGGCAGAAATTGATGTACTAGAGTGACCAGTCCCAAAGTTATCATAAATACTCTCTTTTAGATTTGGAAAACCAGAGAGCCCACCTTTTTTACGCAAGGAACTCATCATGTCTTTTCGGCCTGTAATAATTTTGTGCGTATATGTTTGATGACCAACATCCCAAACAATTTTATCTTTTGGTGCATCAAAAACATAATGAATAGCCAATGTAAGTTCTATGGCTCCTAAATTTGAGGAAAGGTGACCACCTGTTTCAAAAACACTCTTAATGAGGAAGTCACGAATTTCTTTAGCCAGACCTTTTAGTTCATCTCTGGAAAGTTTTTTTAAATCTTTAGGGCTTTTAATATTATCAATTAGCATTTTTGTCTAGTAATCTCTTGCATAAATTTTATCAACTAAATGAGTAAGTATTTGAGTGCTTCCAGGAATTTTTTGTATAAGTTCTTTAATTTCAAAATAAAAGCTTTCTTTTATTTCTTTTGATTTTGTTATCCCCATGATACTAACATAGGTAGCTTTATTGTCTTTTTGGTCTTTTCCGCTTGTTTTTCCAAGGGCTTCGGAAGAGGACGTACTATCTAATATATCGTCTATGATTTGATATAACTGACCCAGAAGAAAAGCTAATTTTGAAATAAAATCTTGTACTGAAGAACTAAAAACATTTGATATTGAATAGGGCATTATGCAAGCAGCATGAATGAGCTCCCCAGTTTTTTTTCTTTGTATTTTTTCTAATAATTTAACATCAATTTTTTTATTTGAGCATTCCATATCCAAAGATTGCCCATAAACCATTCCATCAATACCTATTGCTTTTGTAAGCTGAGAAATTAAATTAATTTTTATTGCATCATCAATTCTAAAACCTGGTGAAACTAAAAATTCAAATGCTAACGATTGGAGACCGTCACCAGCTAGGATTGCTTGAGATGTACCATATTTTACATGACAGGAGGGTAAGCCTCTCCTCATAGAGTCATCATCCATATCAGGAAGATCATCATGCGTGAGGGAATATGCATGAATGGTTTCAATTGATGCTGCAATAAAATCAAGTTTATTTGGGTTGGTAGCATTAATTTCACCAATTGCATATGTAAGTAACGCTCTAAATCGCTTACCACCATTTAGCAATGCATAGGTTGTTGCATCGAAAATTATATTCTGAGAATTTTTTTTATCTAAGTTTTTTTTTAAAAATTTATTAATTCTACTTTGGTGAGAAATTTGCCATGAATCAAATGAATTATTCATCAGAATTAAAATTTTCTAAAGCACTTCCCTTTGAAAGAATTTCTACCTTCTGTTCTATTTTTTTTAGTTTACTTTGGGCATTTTTAATCAAGCCAATACCTTTCTCATATGATTTAAGTGAATCCTCTATATTAAGGTCATCACCTTCCATTTTACTTACAATCGATTCAAGCTCTGTAAGTAGCTTTTCCAAATTTATATTTTCTTCTGCCATAACTTTAATCTCTTAATAAAAATTCACGTACATCAAAAATTTCTTCATTAATAACTTCGTGCCCCATTTTATATTCTTTTAAAATAAAATTCTTATTAATTTTGAATTTTTTATAGGATGCCCTAGCTAAATTGATGTTAATAACATTATCATTAACACCATGAATCGCCTGAATTTTGAGATTTAATTTATCATCAGATATGTCAATATTTGGGCAGTAACCAGAGAGTGATACTATTTTAGTAAAATTTAATTTTGAGGTTAACCCAATATATTGTGCCAAAGCAGCTCCCTGTGAAAAGCCACCTATAAATAATTGTGTCTGATTTAATATATTGTCTTTTGATTGTATAGTTGATTCAATAAAGTGTTTTGATGTTTGCAATCCTTCGTCATCCTGGGTATCAAAATTTAAAGACTCAATATCATACCAACCACGCATTTCAAATCCTTGATTCATCGTGATTTTCCTATATGGAGCATTTGGAAGAATGAACATAAATTCTTTTAGATTGAGCTCGTTGATAAAATTTACGAAATCGTTTTGATCGGCACCAAGACCATGAAGCCATATTACTATTGCTTTTGGTGAAGATTGGGGATTTATTGTAATCATAAAAAAAGCGGATTAAATATCCGCTTTTAGTTAAATTTATAAAACCTAATTAGACTCAACAGATTTTTTAAATCCAGCTAGACCAGGACCAACGATTTCTTTTACAGCAGCTACAGCAGTCGCATCATCTTGACCTTCTGGGATGGGAGGATTTAATTTGTATGTTCTGTAAAACCTTGCAGTCCACTGAACAATTGACTCATTTTCATTAGCACCCTTTTTAACTCTAATCTGTGCATTATAGTCTGAATAGGGGACATCCTTTTTTATCAGTCCATATTTAATTTTCATTTTCTTATCATCAAAAGATCTCACCTTCATAATTTTATTAAATTCTGAATAATTTTTTAATGCATCCCATGTTTTTTCAGGTGATGCCGAAATTGAGACTGATTCTTGAACTTTTTGTGGTGTTGGGCCATGCGATAAGGCTGAAGAGGAAAACATAATGGCTAACAAGGCAAAAATAATTTTTTTCATTCTTTGTGAATCCTTTTTATTGTTTTTTATATTTTCATATACTACTATAAAAACTTTACTGTAGTATAAAATCTCCGAACGATCTGCTCTGTGCTCCAGTTTTTATCTCTTTAATAAATTTGAAATTTTGAGTATCAAAAATTGAAATTGAGTCATCTCCCCAATTTGTAATTACAAGTAGATTTAACTTAATATTCAAATCTAGGTTTTCAGGTGTTTCGCCTGTATCTAATGTTTTGATTGTTTTTTTTGAATCTAGGTCATAAATGGTTAATGTATCATCAATGGTATTAGTAATATAAGCAAGCTTGTCATGAACTCGAACATTATAAGGATGTGCCCCAACTAAAAATTCATACATTGACCAATCAATCAAACTAATAACACTAACTGAATCGTCATAAACATTTGCTGCATAAGCAAAGTCACCTTCTGAGAAAACTCCAAATGGATGCTTTCCTGTATTGACTTTCCTTACCAAATTATAATTTTTATCATAAATTTCAATAGTATTTTCATCTCGATTAGTTATTATTTTATATTGGTGTTTCTTATTAAAAGTGATTCCTGAGGGAGTCTTTCCTACCTTTGATGATCTAGTTACTTTCATCTCTTCAACTGAGATTGTTATAACGTTATTTTTAAACCAGTCAGTGATATAAACTTCTGTTTCTTCAGGATTTGACGCTAGACTTAGTGGGGCTGTATTTAACTTAATAGTTTTAATTAAAACGTCATCGACAGCATCAATGACTGATATATCATCAGTGCCTACATTACCAACAAAAACCAATTTCTTATTTTGTAAAATAGTTATGCCAAGCGGAGCAACCCCAACCTTAAGTGTTTTAACTTTTTTTAATGTAGTTAAGTCAATAATAGACACCGTATTGTCACCCTGGTTTGTTATGTATGCCTTTGAAATATATTCTCTTTTAAAGTCATATAAGAAATTAAAATAAAGAATGACCAGAAAAAAAGTTAAAATAAAAAAATAAAAAATTTTTGAATTAAATATTAATAATTTTTTTTGGTTAACCATTTTGTATGATGTAAAAAACTGAAAAAGTTATTTTAATTAATAAGGATAACACTGATGATTGATAATGAGGGATATCGTGAAAATGTGGCGATAGTAATAATTAATAGTAAAAATAAGGTGCTTTGGGCTAAAAGAATAAATGAAAATGCATGGCAATTTCCTCAAGGAGGAATTAAGTCAAATGAAACTATTGAAGAGGCAATGTTTCGAGAATTAAAAGAGGAGGTTGGTATTAGCGAAGGAAAGATAGAGATTCTGGGAAGAACAAATGACTGGCTATATTACGATGTTCCAAAAAATTGTCTTAGAAATGACAATAATTTATATAAAGGACAAAAACAAATTTGGTTTTTATTAAAATTTTTGGGTAATGAAAATGATATATATCTTAAAAATTCACCAAAACCAGAGTTTGATAAATGGTCCTGGGTTGATTATTGGAGACCAAGTGATGAGGTAATTGAATTTAAAAAAGATGTTTATTTAAAAGCATTAAAGCAATTATCATTCTTTGTTAATACAAATTAAATAAATTCAGCAATAATTGATTCTCCATTTTTAACTTTCTCACCAAGTTGAACTTTTATGCTGGTATTTAGTGGCAAATAAAGGTCGACTCTTGAGCCAAATTTAATAAACCCATACCTTTCACCTCGAGTTAGATTATCTCCTTTGTCTTTATAGCAAAGAATTCTTCTTGCAATAAGGCCTGCAATTTGAACACATGTAATAACTATTTTTGGATCATTATTTGCTTGAATAACAATTGCACATCTTTCATTCTCAAGAGAGGCTTTTGATAAAGCAGCATTTAAGAATTTTCCAGGATAATATATTTTGTTTAAAATTTTCCCATCAATGGGTGCTTTATTAGAGTGAACATTAAATACGTTCATAAAGACACTCACCTTAATGGATTTCTTTTTTTGATAAGGATCCATAGTTTCATCAATTGCTATCACTCTCCCATCCGCTCCAGAGACCACTACATTTTTTTTACTACTTATTTTTCGTGTAGGGTCTCTAAAAAACTGAATAATAAAGATACTTACTATCCAAAATATAATTGAGATTGAAAAGTTAACAGAGGTTAAATATGCACTAAAAAAAAGACTAATGGCTATATATAACCATCCTTCTTTAGCTATAATTGGGTAGTTATTTTTTTTCAATTGACTGATTTATCAACAATTTTTTTAATCCAAGGCATCATCTCTCTTAGTGATTCTCCAACCTGTTCTATCTTATGTTTACGTTGAGTTTCTCTTTTAGCAGGAAGATCACCAACATTTTTAACAAATTCTTTTGCGAATGTTCCATCTTGAATTTCTTTAAGTATTTCTTTCATTCGAAGCTTAGTTTCAGGAGTGATAATTCTTGGACCTCTAGTCACATCTCCATATTCTGCTGTATTTGAAATTGAATATCTCATATTAGCAATACCTCCTTCATACATTAAATCTACTATAAGTTTTAATTCATGAAGACATTCAAAATATGCCATTTCAGGCTCATAACCAGCCTCTACTAGAGTTTCAAATCCAGCTTGAACAAGAGCTGTTGTACCTCCACAAAGAACTACTTGCTCGCCAAATAAATCTGTTTCTGTTTCATCTTTGAAAGTTGTTTCTATAATTCCTGTTCTTCCTCCTCCAATCGCTGAAGCATAAGATAAAGCAATTTCTTTTGCGTTTCCAGTTGCATCCTGATTTATAGCAATTAGATCCGGAATACCTCCACCCCTAACAAACTCAGATCGAACTGTATGCCCAGGAGCTTTTGGTGCTATCATAATTACATTAAGGTCTTCTCTAGGACTGATTTGCCCAAAATGGATATTAAAACCATGAGCAAATGCTAAAGTCGAACCTTTTTTTAGGTTTGGTTCAATCTTTTCAGAATAAATTTTAGGTTGGAATTCATCTGGTGCTAAAATCATCACTAAATCTGATGAGGCAGTAGCTTCCTCAACGGATTTTACATTTAATTTAGCTTTTGATGCTTTTTCAGAAGATGGGGAGCCCTCTCTTAGGCCAACAACAACATCTACTCCTGAATCACTTAGATTATTTGCATGGGCATGACCTTGTGACCCATAACCAATGATTGCTACTTTCATGCCTTTTATAACATCTAAATCTGCATCTTTATCGTAATAAACTTTCATACCGTTCCTTTAAAAATTATATTTTTAAGATCCTATCACCTCGACCAATTCCCGAAGCACCTGTTCGAACAATTTCAACCACAAAAGAATTATTTAAGCTTTTTAGGTAGTTATCTATTTCTGTAGATGTTCCTGTAAATTCAATTGTGAGAATATTTTCTGATGAATCAATTATACGTCCTCCGTAGCTATTAGTAAGTTGTTGCACTTCATCTCGATATTGCTTATTGGCTTTTACTTTAACTAAAACTAACTCTCGTTCAATATGATCACCATCATGCAAATCAAGAACTTTTACTACATCAATAAGTTTATTTAATTGCTTTATGATCTGTTCGATTATTTGAGCAGAACCACTAGTTACAATTGTCATTCTAGATAGCGATTGGTCTTCGGTAGGTGCGACTGATAAAGATTCGATATTATAGCCTCTAGCTGAAAAAAGTCCCGATACCCTTGAAAGAGCACCTGCTTCATTTTCCATGAGTAATGAAATAATGTGTCTCATTTATAGATCTTCTGCATCATCAGCTAAGATCATTTCCGATAAACCTTTGCCACTTGCCACCATAGGGAAAACGTTTTCTGTCTGATCGGTTATAAAATCTAAAAACACTAACCTCTCTTTTAGTTTTGGCGAAAATGCCTCTTTTAATGCACCTTCAATATCTGACGAATTTTCGATTTTCATACCAATATGACCATAAGATTCGGCAAGTTTTACAAAATCTGGTAAGGCATCCATGTAAGACTCAGCGTAACGGTTTCCATAAAAAAACTCTTGCCATTGTCTAACCATACCCATATAACGATTATTTAAATTAACAATTTTTACAGGCAAGTTGAATTGTTTACATGTTGAAAGCTCTTGTATACACATTTGAATTGATGCTTCCCCAGTTACGCACGCTACTTGTGAGTCAGGAAAAGCGAGTTGGCAACCCATTGCATATGGAAGGCCTACACCCATCGTGCCTAATCCACCTGAATTAATCCATCTTCTGGGTTTATCAAAAGGATAGTACTGCGCAGCCCACATTTGATGCTGACCTACATCCGAAGTAATAAAGGCATCACCATTTGTAACTTCATGAAGTTTTTGTATAACTTTCTGTGGTTTAATTTGCGTTCCATCATCCTGAAAGCTCATACAATCTTTTTGTTTCCATAGATTTATAGTGTTTAGCCAATCAGTGTGTAAATTATTAGAACTATTACTTTTTAGGGCTTTGAATGCAGAAATAAGATCTTCAAGTACAAGTTTTACATCACCTACAATAGGAATATCAATTTTAACCCTTTTAGAAATAGATGCTGGGTCAATATCAATATGAATGATTTTTTTTGGTTTTGCTAAAAAATGCTCAGGATTTCCAATCACCCTATCATCAAATCTTGCTCCAACAGCTAATAAAACGTCACATTCTTGCATTGCCATATTAGCTTGATAGGTTCCATGCATTCCTAGCATGCCCAAAAAATTCTCATGCGAAGCAGGAAAGCCACCTAGTCCCATTAAAGTATTGGTTATAGGAAAATCTAGAAGTTTAACAAACTCTGTTAAAGCATCTGATGCATTTCCAAGTACTACGCCTCCACCTGAATACACCATTGGTTTTTGCGCATTGATTAGTAAATCTAAGGCTTTATTGATTTGGCCGCTATGTCCCTGCTTAACAGGATTGTAAGATCTAAGAGAAATATTTTTAGGGTATATAAATTCTGCAGTTTCAGCTGTAATATCTTTCGGTATATCAACAAGAACAGGGCCTGGACGTCCTGTTGCCGCCAAATAAAATGCTTTTTTAATTGTACTTCCAATATCTTTTACATCTTTCACTAAAAAGTTATGTTTAACACATGGCCTCGTAATACCAACGGTATCACATTCTTGAAAAGCATCTTCACCGATCGCGTGAGTTGGAACCTGACCACTGATAATGACAATAGGAATAGAATCCATATGGGCAGTAGCTATTCCTGTTACTGCGTTTGTAGCTCCAGGACCTGACGTAACTAAAGCAACCCCAACATCACCCGTTGCTCTTGAGTATGCGTCTGCCGCATGAACGGCTGCTTGCTCGTGACGGACAAGAACGTGTTTGAAAGATTTTTGTTGGAAAATTGCGTCGTATATATTTAATACCGCACCTCCTGGGTAACCAAAAACAAATTTAACATTTTCTTTCTGGAGACACCGGATAACAATTTCTGCACCAGTAATAATTTCAGTTGTCATGGAAAACTAGAATAATAAAAAGATATGATAACCTTTTGCTATGTCTTCCTCAAGCCTATAAAGGCTTTTGAGGTGAAAAAAGCATAGAAAAGTCAATCGCCGTTATATTTTTAGTAATTGCACCTATAGATATTCTGTCAACACCGGTTCTTGCATAATGTAAAATATTTTTTTCGTTTATATTTCCGGAAGCCTCTAGCATAGCTTCGCTATTATTGAGCTTTACCGATTTTTTACAATCGTCAACTGAGAAATTATCTAAAAGTATATTTTTTACTCCAAAAGAAAGTGCTTCTTTTAGCTCTTTAATATTTTCTACCTCTACCTGAACCTGTTCTAAATGTTCTATATTTTGAAGCATATTTTTAAAAGAATCGTATGTATTTTTGTGATTTTCTTTTAACAAAATTTGATCGAATAAGCCAATTCTTTGATTATTCCCACCACCAATTAAGACAGCATATTTTTGGGCAACCCTGAGACCAGGAATTGTTTTACGTGTATCAAAAATCTTAGCAGTGGTATTTTTCACTAAATTCTTAAAATGTGCAGTGGATGTTGCTGTTCCAGAGAGTAACTGTAAGAAATTTAATGCAACCCTTTCACCCATTAGGATAGAGGCTATTAAGCCTTCTACAACGCAAATTAACTGGTTTTTTTTAATATTCTCGCCATCCTCAACCAACCATTTAATTCTAATATCTTTATCTATTTGTCTAAAACACTCTTCAACCCATGGTTTACCACACAATATTCCTTTTTCTTTCATTTTAATCTGAACCTGACCCTTGATATCATCCTTCAATAAATTTGATGTGAGATCAGCCTCACCTAAATCTTCTTTTAATGCATTTGTGATGTTTTTTTTTATAGCATTGGCGAGCATGGTTTGTGTAAAACTATTTTTTTTATCCATTTAGCTTAATGCCTTTTTGATATAACCACCACCAAGGCAAACATTACTTTCATAAATCACCACAGATTGCCCAGGAGTGATAGCCCATTGTTTTTGGCCAAACATAATTGAACAATCTTCTTTAGCGTAACTGTCAATCTCACATGGCGCATCTATTTGCCTATACCTTGTTTTGGCTGAATAAACCCAGTTAAGCCTGGGGGCTTTGCCTGAAATCCAATGCATATCATTTGCTAATAAACCATCACTAAGAAGAAGAGGGTGATCATGCCCTTGCCCTACTAAAAGAGTATTATTTTTAATATCTTTATTTAATACAAACCAAGGTAAACCATTTCCGGTTTTTGTTCCCCCAATATTAAGCCCCTGTCTTTGTCCAATTGTATAAAAATTGACTCCGTTATGCTTTCCAATCTCTTTACCATCTTCATTCAGAATTAAACCTGGGTTTTTTTCTATATACTGACTAATGAAATCTGCAAATGGACGCTCTCCAATAAAACAAATACCGGTTGAATCTTTTCTATCATGATTATGTAAACAATGTTTTTTAGCTAAATCTCTTACATCTGATTTTAATAAACCACCTAGAGGAAATACAGATTTAGCTAACTGTGATTGATTAAGACGATGTAAGAAATAGCTTTGATCTTTTGTCCCATCAAATCCCTTTGATAAGAAGTAAAGGCCATTTTTTTCAAAGACATTTGCGTAATGACCAGTAGCTATTTTTGATGCACCCATCTTGATTGCATGATTGAGAAAAGCTTCAAACTTGATTTCTGAATTGCATAATATATCTGGATTTGGCGTTATACCCTCTTCTAAACCTGAGATAAACAAAGAAAATACTTTTTCTTTGTATTCCTTTGAAAAATTCACTACCTCTATATCTATACCTATCTTTTCCGAAACTGATACTGCATCAATTAAATCCTGTTTACTTGTACAAAACTCATCATCATCCTCATCTTCCCAGTTTTTCATGAAAAGACCAGTAACTTTATAACCCTGATCTTTTAAAAGCCAGGCAGTAACTGCTGAATCAACACCTCCTGATAGACCTACAACAATATGTTTATCCATTACCTTGACTAATTTCTTTTGATTTAGCGTGAGCAGCTTTGATTGCTTGATTAAATATTAAACTAAGATTTTTTTTATCAAAAATCTGCAATGCTGCCTCAGTCGTTCCACCCTTAGATGAAACCATGGAAATCTGATCTTTTAAGTTTTTAATACTGACTCCCATTTTCCCAGAACCAATAATTGTCATGGCGACAAGTTTTTTAGCATCTTTCTTAGAAAGACCAAGCTCTTGTGCAGACTTAATCAGTACCTCCATGATATAAAATATGTACGCAGGTCCACTCCCTGATATTGCAGTAACTATGTTCAACTCAGATTCTTTTTTTACCCATAAAATCTCACCAACAGAGTTAAAAATTTCTGAAACAGTATTTTTTAAATTGAATTTATCCTCGATAGAACTTCCAAATAATCCCGTTACACTATCACCATTGATGGCGCATATGTTTGGCATCGCTCTAAAAATATTTAGAGAGCTTTGAAGTTGTGGTAGGTTATCTTGGATAATATAATCTTTAATTGAGTTTGTTGTTACTCCCGCAGCAATTGAAATTACTATAGGCAAATCTTTTTCTTCTAAAATTAATGAATTAATTTCTTTGCAAATTGATTTAATTTGGTTTGGTTTAACAGCTAAAATAATAATATCTGAATTATAAAATTTAATACCATCAAGGCTCTTAAGTGATTGAGTTTTTGCATACTTTTTTTTATCAATATAAATTCGCCTTTCGTCATCTTTTTCAATTAAAAAAATGTTTTCATATGTGCTTTTATTAAGCCTTTGATAAATAGCCTCGGCCATATGTCCATAACCAATAAAGTAAAGTTTATTTTTTTTCATATTTATCTTGCACCAAAAATTTTTGTTCCTATTCTTACAAGGTTAGCCCCATTCTCAATAGCTAACAAGTAGTCACTAGACATCCCAATTGATAATGTATCTACAGAACTGTAATTAATTTTTAACTTTTCATAGAGATTTCTCAATGATTTATATTGTGATATCAAATCTTGGCTTTGATTTACTTTTGAAGGAATTGCCATTACACCTCTTAACTTTAAGTTTTTTAAGTTACTAATAACTTTTGCAAATTGATTTACATCATTAAGACTTATACCACTTTTGGTGTTTTCGTTACTAATGTTAACTTGAATACAAATATTTAGCGGGATTTCTAAATCCCTATATTGATTTAATTTATTTGCTATTTTAATTCTATCAACAGTCTGTACCCAAGAAAAATTTTCTGATATAAGTTTACATTTGTTGCTCTGAATAGGGCCTATGAAATGCCACTCAATTTCAAGGTTTTGAAGAAATTTTTTTTTCTCAAGCGCTTCCTGAAGGTAGTTTTCTCCAAAAATTTTTTGTCCTGCATCAAACGCACTTTTAATTGCAGAATAATTTTGACTTTTGCTTACAGCTACCAACCGAATATCTTTTTTTGTTTTATGAGAATTTTGTTCTAATTCATCACGAATAACTTGTATGTTTTCTTTAATTTTAAGCATATAAATAAAATAAAAAAACCAAGCAATTAGCCTGGTTTAGTAAATAGTATATAAAGACATTTCTATTTTTTTTTCTTAGCTACGGGTTTTTTCTTAGCTACGGGTTTTTTCTTAGCTACGGGTTTTTTCTTAGCTACGGGTTTTTTCTTAGCTACGGGTTTTTTCTTAGCTACGGGTTTTTTC
>Ga0209279_10000837_pt1 | contig 18151 bp, 22 predicted proteins | sample CoawatmetaG00DNA_3_FD_187508 | JGI IMG/M metagenome (GOLD analysis project Ga0209279, IMG submission 187508) | Marine microbial communities from the West Antarctic Peninsula - Coastal water metaG006-DNA (SPAdes) (version 2) | ecosystem: Environmental > Aquatic > Marine > Coastal ... | reverse complement strand
AACTAGAAGTGTTAAACTTAGTAGAAATGACCATAAAAGACTATTATAAGGAGAACAAGTTTGAGTAAGAAAAAATCCAGTATTGACAGTGCTTATGTAGAAGGTGATGAGAGAACCTTAGATCCGCGCTTGATAGACCTAAGCCTGGTGGAGAGAATGCCTAACCCTACTGGTTGGCGCATGCTTGTTTTACCTTATGCCGGTCAAGGCCAAAGTAAGGGCGGTATTGCCTTAACTAAAGAAACCTTGGACCGTGAAGCCCTAGCAACGGTTGTTGCTTATGTAGTCAAAGTAGGACCCTTATGTTATGGCGACAAAGCCAAGTACGGTGACAAGCCGTGGTGCGTCGAGAAAGAGTGGGTTCTTATTGGTCGATATTCTGGTGCCAGGTTCAAGTTAGAGGATGGCGCAGAAGTCCGAATTATCAATGACGATGAAGTTATTGGTACTATCTTAGATCCAGACGACATAGTGAGCTTCCGATGATAGAAAATAACCAGGCTGAAGAGCTAGAAAAAAACGAAGAAATTGACATTGAGATTGTTGATGATCCTGTAGAGGAGTCGGAGTTTAAGTCAAGCCCCGATGATGAGCTAGAGACATATACCAAGTCGGTTAGCAAACGAATCAACAAGCTTAATGCCAAGAATAAACAGGCAGAAGATCGTGCATCGCAGCTAGAGCAAATTGCTATGGCTAAAGAGCAAGAGCTTCAGCAGTATCGCGCTTACACCGCTCAGCAAGACAACGTAGTCTTGAGCAAGGAGTCAGAGGCTCTTCAAGCAAAAGAAGCACAGGTAGACGACGTTTATAAGAAGGCCGTCCAGAGTGGCGACGCTGATCTTATGTCTAAAGCGGCTACATTGAAGAATGATATCTCTATTCAAAAAGAACGCCATCGCGTCAATCTGGCACGGGCTCAGGCAGAAACGCCAGCCCAGGCCCAAGACCAGGGGCAGTATCAAACCTATAATGAGCAGCAAGGCCAACAACAGCAGCAGCAAGCGCCGGCTGAGCCTACTAGCGAAGCCTTAACCTGGCATGAGCGGAACCAGTGGTATGGTAACGGTGAAGACCAGGAACATTTGCAGGCAACCCAGTTTGCTTACTTCACCCACTTTAATTTAATCAATGAAGGCTTTGAGCCTGACAGTGACGATTATTACTCTCAATTGGACACCCGCGTGGGAAAAGTATATCCTAAACTTATTGGTGCTGAAAATAGCAACGATAATGCTGTACAAAATGGAAGCAGGCCCGCCGTGCAAAGAGTCTCTTCCTCCGCCTCCCCTGGCGGACGGCAACAAACACGAGGCAATAAAAGCGGTGTTACTTTTAGTAATTCTGAAGTTGAAAGGCTTCGAGGCTTAAAGCCGCATAACATGGCTATGGAGACATGGTTACGTCATGTAGCGAAAGAGAAGCAAAAAATCTCAGCAAAGGAGCAAAAGTAAAATGACAGAATCTAAAGCAAACCGTAACTCGCGTGAAAGTGGAGTGCACGATAATCAGACTCGACGTAAACCGTGGCGACCTGTACGAAAGCTGGAAACACCTGAACCACCTCCTGGTTATACCTACCGGTGGATTAGGGAATCTATGTTGGGAGCGGAAGACAGAAGTAACGTCTCCCGCCGCATTAGAGAAGGATGGGAACTCGTAAGAGGCACCGATCTTCCTCCAGAGTGGGCTGAAAGCCTACCGACAATGGATAACGGCAGACATGCTGGCGTCATATATAACGAGGGACTTCTTCTCGCAAAAATGCCTAATGAAACAATTAACGAGCGGCGCGATTATTACGATGGTAAGACTCAAGCAGCTAAAGACGCTCTGGACAATACTATGTTCGGGGATGCTCAAAAAGATAATCGTTATGTTAAGTATGATGCTAAGCGGGATGCCCAGGTAACTTTTGGACGTAGATGAGGTAATTCAAAATGGCGAATAAAGACGCTGCATTTGGAATGAAGCCAGTCAGAATGATTGGTGGTGCACCCTACTCCGGCGGTCAGAGTCGATATCGTATTGCAAATGCATATGACACAAGCATATTTCAAGGCGATATGGTAGCTCAGGTCACTGGTGGTGGAATAGCTGTACATGCTGACGGAGGCACAGTGCCTATCGTTGGTGTTTTTAATGGTTGTCAATTCACGGACCCCGCCTCTGGCGAGCAAGTGTTTAGCAACTTTTTCCCAGCCGATACAGCCGCTGACGACATCATAGCTTTTATTATTGATGATCCGATGGTTGTTTTTGAGATACAAGCTGATATTGCTTATCCTATCGCAGACTTGTTTGGAAACCATGACATCGTTTATACAACGGCTGGTTCTACCAAGACTGGTATCTCTGGAGCTGAATTGAAGGTTTCTGATGGTGGAACTGCCACAACATTGGCTGTTAAAGCTATAGACATCTCTCAAGATCCATCTAACTCAGATGTCGGGTCAGCACATACTAATGTGTTGGTAACTATACAAAACCATCTATTCGGCGTTAAAGGCGCTGGTTTAGCTTAATTAAGGAGAGTAACTAATGGCTATTTCACGAGCACAACTCGCAAAAGAGCTAGAGCCAGGTTTAAACAGCCTCTTCGGTATGAGCTATGACAGCTACGAAAAAGAGTACGAGGAGATCTTTGCTATTGAAGATTCTCAGCGTGCCTTTGAAGAAGAAGTATTGATCACTGGTTTTGGTGCAGCACCAACTAAGACGGAAGGCCAAGGCGTTGTTTTTGACAATGCTTCTGAGTCTTATTCAGCACGTTATACCCACGACACGATTGCCCTGGCATTCGCTCTAACTGATGAAGCAGTAGAAGATAATCTCTATGATTCACTTGGTAAGCGTTATGTTAAAGCTCTCGCTCGCTCTATGGCTAACACCAAAGAGGTTAAGGGTGCAGACGTACTTAACAATGCATTCTCTGCAAGCTTCACTGGAGGAGATGGTGTTTCTATGATTAACACTGCTCACCCATTGGCCGGCGGCGGAAATGCAGCTAACCGTGCAACCACTATGGCGGACTTGAACGAGACTTCTTTGGAAGATGCGTTGATTGATATCAGCACATTTACCGATGATAAAGGTCTTACTATCTCAGTCCAAGCCACTAAGTTGGTTGTACCTCCTCAGCTAGTGTTTGTTGCTGACCGTATCCTGAACTCGCAACTGCGTTCTGGTACTGCTGACAACGACGTAAACGCTATCAAGAACACAGGCGTTTTGCCTGGTGGCTACACGGTCAATCATTACCTGACTGACCCTGACGCCTTCTTCTTGCTTACTTCTGTCACTGAAAGTGGCGAAGGTCTCAAGATGTTCCAGCGTACTGCTATGGAAACCAATATGGAGCCTGACTTCAGCACAGGAAACATTCGATATAAGGCGCGTGAGCGTTATTCGTTTGGTTTCTCTGACTGGCGTGGCATTTACGGGTCGCAAGGCGCGTAACAACCATGTTGTATCTAAAGGGACCTTCGGGTCCCTTTTTTTATGCTTTGCTTTTTTCTGTCATTCCTTTAAACTGATATCACCGTGAAAACTTATTTCACACCGACAGACACGGCTGACGCTTACGGAGACGGTGTGAATACAATCTCTCGTAAGGAGAAATAAAATGAGCAATACAACTTTTAGCGGGCCAGTGCGCTCGCAGAATGGTTTTTCAGATATCACAGTAGCTGCCAACACTGGCGTTGAAACTACTAACTCTACTTATGGCAACAACGCTTCTATTGGCGGTACTCTTAAAGCTAAACGCTCTGTAGTCAAAACTTGGGAAGCCACAGCAGCAGTCTCAGATACTTTAGCTATCGCTGATTCCGGTGCTATTGTTCTGATTCACGGAACCCTAGATAATGTTATTACTTTACCCGCCGCCGCTACTTCAACAGAAGGCGCGTATTTTGACTTCTTAGTAACTACCGCTGTAGGTTCTGGTAAAACAACGACTATTGCTATTCCTGCTGCAACAGGTAGTACTTTCTTGGCTCAAACGCAACTAGCAGCAGGTACTGCGGCTAACCCCGTTATTACAAACTCAGGTGATACTTTTACCTTTGTAGCTGGTTCAGGAATAGGGTCTAGGTGCCGTATTACTTGTATCACTGCGGTAACTGGTGGTAAGCAAGTATGGATGGCAAGCTCTGTAGGCACGCCTATCTCCACAGTAGGGTAATCAGCTTAAATAGAATGAGGCGGAGGGCCTATCGGTCCTCCAACTCTTTAGGAGAAATTTATGGCTTTTAAGTCAGACGTTAAATCAGTCTTTAAGACAGCTGGGGTTGCAGCCGATCCAAATGGAATATCTGCCACAGCAGGAGTCGGAAATAACGCAGCACTTGTAATCGGCGGCGCGTTGGCTTCTGGCGGTGCAGTGGCATTAAATGCAGGGCAGCTTGTAACTATACTTTCCGCTGGAGACGACTCAGGTAAATCTTTCACTATTGTCGGCACTGATATTACGGGTGCTGCCTTGACAGAAAGTCTTACAGGTGCAGATGACGCAACGGCGACCAGTGCAAACTTTTTCAAAAGTATCGCTTCTATAACCGCTGTTGGTAATCCAGCCGGTAATGTTACAGCAGGAGTTTCGGCTTCTTGTGCGGACATTATATTTGGTGGAAGAGCTCGGTTAAAAGGTTCTTACATTGTTAGTTCAGCAACAGCTGGAACCATTAAGTTTAGAGACGCTTCAATAACAGGTGAGATTCTAGTGGAATTTGGGACTGTTGCTAGTGCCACAGCTACTAGAGATATTACTATGCCTGATGAGGGAGTATTGTTTACCGGCGGAATCTTTATCACCTACACAGGTGCTACTTTTGCGTCCATGACAACCTTCCATGCGTAATGGCTACAACCGACGACGTTAAGAGAACGAAGTCTGGGAGACTTACCTATAGTGGTGAGTCGTTCCCTGGCTATAACAAACAGGTAAGGACGCCAGGAGCCAAGAAGAAGTTTAAGGTTCTTGCTAAGAAAGGCGACCAGGTAAAGCTGGTTCGCTATGGCGATTCTAAAATGAGTATTAAATCTGACCAGCCTGCACGGAAGAAGTCTTTTCGTGCTAGGCACAACTGCGATGCGGTGCAGAAGAAGAAAGATGTTTTCGCACCATCGTACTGGTCCTGCAAAAACTGGTGATAAATTATGAGTCAAATGCCTGGCGATATGGGTTCAATTATACTGGCGAGAAACAACTCTCCAGAGGATTTTAAGAGATATCAGGAATTAAACCTTCCTGATGTTAATTTGCCTCGACCAGGTGGCGAAATGCCGCAAATGCGGACTATGGAGTTTCGAGATCGTAACGGCAATGGCATCGATGATCGTGATGAGGCTACTGGCGGTCCAGCTCCTATGCCAGGCGGTCCTGTCATGGGCTACCCAGAGCAGAGATTTCCTCAGCCCCAGCCTCTGCCAGGTGGGGGTCTTTTTGACAGACTTCAGCCAGTCAAGCCACCAGGATTACCACAACCTCCTCGTATGGATGTGGGTGAGCCGGTAAGTCCGCCACTTGGCAGTATCGTTGCTCGGCCAGGAATAATGCCTGGGCAGCCGGACCAAAGAATGCCACCGCGCCCACCAGGTGCTGGGTCTCTTTTTGACACGCCTAATAAGAATGACTATAACCGTCTACTGGCTAATGCTTATCAAGATCAATACCGTAACGCCCCAAGCCCGTATGCAGCGCAAGCCGACTATCTAATGAATCGTCCGGTTTTTGATCGTGGTCCTAGGACTGACGATCCAATGTTTGCGTTTCGAGCAAAGGATGATCCTTTTGCTGCAATGAGAAGACAGCAGCCTGTTAGAGATGAGGCAAACGCCGCAGCAGCCGCTGCTGCCAAGGCACAACAGGATAAGCTTGCAGCAGACGAAGCTGCAGCAGCCCAGGCTGCACTTGATGCTACCACTGCAGAAGAAGCTGCAGCAGCTAAAGCTGAACAAGAAAGAATTGCTGCAGAGAAAGCTATTGCTGCTCAAGCAGAGACTGACAGGGTTGCTGCAGAAGCAGCCGCTGCTCAAGCTGCGGAAACTGCCGCGTCTGCCGCTGCACAAAAAGAAGCTGCCGATGCTGCTGCTGCAACACAGGCTGCTGCAGAAGCAGAATCTTTGCGGATTGCTAAAGAAGCTGAGAATCAGAGACAGGCTGACCTACAGGCGCGTCTTGCTGCAATGGAAGGCCAGTTTGGCGACTTTAATGGACGCTTTGGTAACTTTGATCCCGCAGCAATACAGGCTAACATTGCTGCAGCACAGGCTGCGTCTGCTGCTAATGCTGCAACTATTGCAGACACACCAGCAGTGGACCCAGACTTGCAATCTCGTATTGATGCCATGCAAGGACAGCTAGGTGACTTTAGTGGACGCTTTGGCGGCTTTGATCCTGCAGCTCTTAGAGCGCAGATTGAAGGTCTTAGTTTAGGCGATGGCGCAGGCATAGGAAACGAAGGAGGAGCTACCGCCCCTGGTTTTGTGGCGCCTACTGATAGGACTGTGCAAAAAAGCAGAGAAGGCGTTGTTGGTCGTAACCTTGGCGGAATGGACAAAGATGCTATTAGAGCTCGCATTGACGCTTTGCAAGGCGGCACACCTAAGCCGCAGATAGATCCTAGCTCGCTATTTAGTGATCCTGGTTTAGGTGGCGGACCAGTGCCTCGTCCAGGACCAGCCCCTAGGGTAGATAACCCAAGAGTAATGCCAGCACCTGCACCTGCCCCATCCGGTGATTTCCAGTCTAATGTTGACTTTATGAACCAGATGGCTACGCAGAACGCCCAGGTAGGATCAGACGGCCAGGCGGTAATGCCTAGTTATAGTTATGATCCTGCAACAAACGAGTATGTGCGAGATTCTTCGGCCTTTGGTTTGACAGGTGACACGGCTATCACTCGGTACAGTCCTGAAGAATTTCAGCAGGAATTTGGGCGCACGCTGAGTAAGCAGGGTTCTGCAGCGCCTAAGCCTAAAACCATGCCTAAATCCGCGCCTAAAGTTATAGCTGGACCTAAGCCTAAAGTAATAGTAGACCCTGTAAATCCAAAACCAAAACCTGTGCCTCGCGGAAAAATAACCGATAGACGAAAAGCTAAAAGAGGAAGAAGATAATGAATAAGAAAAGTATGCCTGGTTACGAAGACGGGGGCGAAACAAAGGTCATTAAGGAGTCAAGGAAGGCTTTGATAGATGCTATGGATGAAATAAGAAAACGCACTACTGGATCAGCAGCTGTTATGGCCCCCCGTGAAAAAAGAGCTGGCGGTCCTGGCTACGAAAAGTATAAAAAAGAAGCCGAAGCATTCCTTTCTAAACAGTTACGAAACATATCTGGTGCTGCTATCAGCAAACGTGAAATGAACGAAATGAAAAAAATATCAAAATTTAAAGACGGTGGTGCAGCTAAAAGTAAATCAAGTGGCCTCTATGGCCGTAAAAAAGGACGATAAGATGAATAAGAAAAGTATGCCTGGTTACAAAGACGGTGGTTCTGCAGCTAAAAGCAGAGGCGGACCTAAGAGCAATAACTGCGGTTTGTTTGGCCGTGTTCAAGGTAAGATGAATGGCGGTGCTATGCAGCCTATGGGTGGGCGTCAGAACCTAGCTAATGAAGAGACTAACCGACCAAACTTTGGTAGAGATACTACAAACTATCAATACCGAAACGCAAGCAAGGACATGGGTAGAGCGGCTCCAATGAAACCTCCTGGCGGTATGAAAGGCGGCGGCATGCCAAACATTAGTAATAAGCTGCGGAGACCCTAATGGCTGTTAGCGGAACTAAGACATTTGAGCTAGATGTAGCTGAATACGTTGAGGAAGCATTCGAGCGATGCGGCCTTGAGCTGCGTACTGGTTATGATCTCAAGTCCGCTAATCGCTCTCTAAACCTGATGTTGGCAGAATGGGCCAACAGAGGGTTAAATCAGTGGACGGTTGCCCAGAAGGCAATCCCTATGGTTCTGGGGAGCGTTGAGTACAATGTAGACGCCGTAAATCCTACAGCGACTATTGATGTCTTAGATGTTTTTGTGAGGGAGACTATTGGCGGTAGAGCAACTGACGTTCCGTTAAGCAGGATGTCCAGGGCTGAGTATTCACACCTGGCTACCAAAACAACTACCGGTAAGCCTAACCAGTTTTATATTAATAAAGCCCTTAGTCCTACTATTACCGTTTGGCCTTCACCTGACAAGAACAGCACCTATACGTTGTATTGTAATGCTCTTACCAGGATGGACGATGCTGGCGCTGGTGCCAACACTATGGACCTGCCTTTTCGTTTCTATCCCTGCCTGGCAGCAGGACTAGCTTATTACCTGGCGCTAAAGAAGGCACCGGAGAAAGTTGGCATGCTAAAGCAGATGTATGAAGAAGAGTTTCAAAGAGCATTGTCGCAAGATGAAGAGCGGGCGTCATTTAGAATTGCACCCGATTTACGCGGATATAACATTGCCTAATGGCTTTTGCATCAAACAAAAGAGCATATGGAATCTGTGATATTACAGGGTTTCGTTATCGCCTAAAGGATATGAAGAAGACCTGGGACGGTCTTTTAGTAGGACCGGATCAATGGTCCCCTAAAGAACCGCAGCTCATGCCAAAGCCTACGCCTATAGATCCGCAGGCATTGAAGGACCCAAGACCAGACCCATCTTCAGATGGAAATGACAACACCGTATTCACCATGTACGCAAGCGTTGGTGATGGTATTTTAGGCACAACTTTGCAAACATTTGCAATAGGTGCTAGTGTAGGATCTGTGGAGGTAACTACAACATGAGCTTTACATTAGCGACTTTAAAATCTACGGTGCAAGAGTATTTGCAGGTAAATGAGACCACGTTTAACAGCAGCCTAGACGAATTCATTAGGGAATCAGAGGATCGTATATTCTCTATGGTTCAGCTGCCAGAACAGCGCAGGAACGTCCAGGGAGTCACAACCCAGGGCAACCGGTTCTTATCTACGCCCTCAGATTTTCATGCACCCTTTTCTGTGGCGGTTATTAAATCAAACATATATTCTTATCTGTCGTTTAAGCACCCCTCATTTATAAAAGAATTCAGCCCTGACTCTACTGTTACTGGAAAGCCCAGGTATTACAGTCTGTTTGACAATAGCGCATTTGAGATATCGCCGGTGCCAGACGAAGCTTACACTGTAGAGCTGCATTACTTGTATAAGCCCGCCTCGTTGACTGCAGGCGCTGATTCAGGAACCACTATACTGTCTACGAAATATAGCGATGCTTTGTTGTACGGCACATTAGTTGAGGCTGCGGTGTTTCTTAAAGAAGCTGGCGATGTGGTTGCCACCTTTGAAACCAGGTTTAAAGAAGCCCTTACTCGAATGAAGAACTTGAGCGAAGGCCGAGAGACCAGGGATGAGTACAGGTATGACTTACTACGAACGGGTGTTACTTAGATATGATGAAAGACAATATTGACTTTGGCTTGGGGCAGGTAATGGTTTCAACCACAAATAGCGGTGGCCATGATCCAGAGTTTTGGGCTGAACAAGCTACAAATAAAATTTGTGGGATATCAGAACAAGCAGCCCCGCATATTAAAGAACAGGCGTTGGCTTTCAGAGCGGCGGTTTATAATGTAATATTGGCAGGTATGAGAAGCGCAATTGCTTCTGACCGTGTTACAGTGTCCCATAAACTAAAAGAAATTGGGCATAGTGACGTTGCCAAATTTATTAAGGAGCTGTGACAATGGCTATAACTTCAGCAATATGTAATTCTTTCAAGCAAGAGCTCTTGGTTGGAACGCACAACTTTACAAATGGTGCTAACAGCTTCAAGCTGGCGCTATACACTTCCTCTGCAAGCTTAGGCGCAGGCACAACGGCGTACACAAGCTCTAATGAAACAAGTGGAACTAACTACTCAGCAACAGGATCTGCGCTAACAAATGTAACACCTGTTCTAGCCAGCACTACTGCCGTGTGTGACTTCAATGACTTGACCTTCTCTAATGTTACAATAACCGCTCGCGGCTGCTTAATTTATAACGACACGAATTCAGATAAATCTGTTTGTGCGATTGACTTTGGCGGAGACAAGACTTCAACTGCTGGCGACTTCACTATTGTATTTCCAACGCCAACAGCTTCGGGCGCGATTATAAGATTAGCGTGATAGCTGATGCCGCTATCAAAGATAGAATTTCAGCCTGGCATTAACAAAGAAGCCACCGATTACAGCGCCCAGGGCGGCTGGGTTGACGGCAATCTTGTGCGTTTCAGAAAGGCCCGCGCTGAGAAGATAGGTGGCTGGCTTCAGCTGGGCACTCAATACTACTTAGGTCTTGGCCGTGCCATGCACAGCTGGATCTCTCTGGGTGGCACCAGGTTCTTAGGTATAGGAACTACCTTCAAGTATTACGTTGAAGAGGGTGACTCTTACAATGACGTAACCCCCATAAGACTTGTAACCAGTGCTGGCGATGTAACTTTTGCTGCGACTAATGGCTCTTCCACCCTTACTATTACAGACACTGCACATGGTGCGGTGACTAATGACTTTGTTACCTTTAGCGGAGCAGCAACTCTTGGCGGCCTTGTAACGGCTGCAGTATTGAATCAAGAGTATCAGATCCTTTTAGTTACAGGCACAAACACTTATACGATCACAGCAAAAGACACTAGCGGCAATACTGTTACTGCTAACAGCAGCGATTCCGGCAATAGCGGCGGGAGCACTGTAGGCACATACCAGATAAACGTGGGCCTAGATACCTATGTAACTAGTACCGGTTGGGGTGTAAATACCTGGGGCGCAGGTACGTTTGGATCGGCCAGTGCAATTTCAGCAGTTAATCAGCTGCGTCTTTGGACCCATGACAACTTTGGTGAGAACTTAATCATCAACCCTCGCGGTGCAGGCATTTACCGCTGGAAAGAAAACGATGGTGTATCGGTAGTGGCTAAAGAGCTATCTACCCTCTCCGGTGCTAACCAGGTCCCAACGGTTGCTCTCCAGGTTATTACCTCAGAGACTGACAGACACCTTGTCGTATTAGGCTCTGACGGCCTGGATTCAAGTGGTGTGCGTACCGGCATTATTGATCCCATGCTTGTATCCTTTAGTGATGCAGAATTTGAATTGGAGTTTGAGGCTCTAGCCACTAACTCAGCAGGTGATGTACGATTAAGCTCCGGTTCCTTTATTGTGGGCGGCCTAAAGTCTAGGCAAGAAATTCTAATATGGACCGATACCAGCCTATACAGCATGAACTTTATTGGACCGCCGCTGACGTTTGCTGTCAACCTGGTCAATGAAGGCGCTGGTCTTATTGGACCCAAGGCTGCAGTAAATGCGTCCAACGGTGTGTATTTTGCGTCCAAGACAGGTTTCTATCTCTACACAGGTGCGGTAAAGAAACTACCGTGCAGCGTGCAGGAGTATGTATTTGAGGATCTTGATTTAAGCCAGGCATTCAAATGCCACATGGGTCTTAACTCAGAGTTTGGTGAGATGTGGTTCTACTATCCCTCTAAGGAAGATGGCACTGGCGAGATTAGCCGGTATGTCATCTACAACTATGAAGAGAATACCTGGTCAATTGGCTCATTGGTTAGATACTCCTGGCTGGATGCCGGTATTGAGGATCTCCCTATATCTGCAGCGCAAGAGTCTGGGCAGAGCCTTATCTACAATCACGAGACTGGATTTAACGATAACAAGGCTGCCATGACCAATGTATTCATTGAGTCAGGTGATATGGCTATTGGCGATGGAGATAGCTTCTCCTTTGTTAAGCAGATCATTCCAGATGTTGCCTTTATAAAAGATGGCACCCAGAGCAACAGTCCTGCAATGAACATTGTCCTGAAGAGACGAGATTTCCCAGGGCAATCATTGACAACTGACTCCACGACTAAGGTGACTGAAACCTCTACATTAAGCGGCGTAAGGAGCAGAGCTAGGCAGCTTGTATTCCGGTTTGAGTCAGACGACGATGGAAACATTAGCGACCAGCTAGGATATAAGTGGAGGCTGGGCTCTACCAGGATTGCAATTCAACCAAGCGGTAGAAGGGCATGAGCAAGCTGCTGGAGACTAGGCTGCCATTAGCTTCTGGCGGTTTTGGCGACGATGTAGACATAGATACATTTAACCGATTAGTCCGAGTGCTTGAGCTAAACCTCGGCGCTATTGATATTACAATATCGCCGCATTTTAACGCCACACAAATTAGTACACTTCAGTTTGCAACGGGTGCTATAATCTTTAACTCAACTAACCAAATACACCAGGCTTTTGATGGAAATGCGCTGCGAGACTTGTATTCCCACCAGACCTATCCAGCTGGTCAGGTAATCACATCCGGCTTGGGAACTGTAACGGTAAACACGCCATGAATATGAAATTAGAAGACCAGCTTTTTAACAGCGTTCAATCAGAGATGATGAATCCTGGAACTCCTGCAATGTTTGCAGACGGGGGCGAAGTTGATATGTCTCCCGCTCAAATGGCATTGATGGCTCAAGCTCAAGAAGCTTCTGTTGAATCCGCAATAACACAAGATCCTAAAGCAGACATCGCTGCTGCCATCGAAGAATTGATGATGCAGGCGCAGATGACTGACGACCCCACTGAGCGCCAACAATACGAACACTTAGCTGAAGCAGCTATAGTTGGTTCTAATGCGCCTATGGCTGAGCAAGCTATTGCCCTGGCTAACGAAGGTCGAGGTGATGACACAGCTCTTGCCCACCTTAGACCTGGCGAAGTAGTCCTTCCTCCTGAAGCGTTTGAAGATGAAGACTTTGAGCGTGCAGTACAACAACGATTTGAGCAGCTTGACATTGACCCCCACCAAGCGGTTGTTGGTTTGGGCATTGCCTCATTAAACCCTATCACCGGACTAGAAGAATTTGGTTTCTTCAAGAAGCTGGCTAAGGGTGTTAAGAAGGTAGTTAAGAAAGTCATTAAGCCCCTGGCTAAAGTAGCCCAGTTTATTCCTGGTCCTTGGCAGCCTATCGCTGCACTGGTCAACAAGGCATACACTGTCTACGATGTAGCAAAAGGTAACATTAGTCCCCTGGCGCTGCTGACTGTTGCAGGACCTGGAGCAACCGGCGGAACCTTTGGCGAAAATATATCTAACATAACAAAAGCTGGTAAAGGTAGTTTCTTTGGCGGCTTAGGCGCTGGCCTTTCTGGGACTGGCTCCGCCATAAGCGGCGGCATAGGAAACTTAATTTCTAATCCAATGGATACAATTTTTGGTGGAGTGGGCGGCACTAAAGGAATACCAGGGTTGCTCAAAACAGCAACATATTCTGGTGCTGCTGCAGCGCCTGGAACTGTAGCTGGAGTTGGCTCTACCGTGTTCCGTCCAGGAAGTTTACCTGGCGCACCAACAACTATGCTGGGCAAAGCTGCGTCAACACTAGGTGGTGTGGCCGGCGGAGGAATGCCGGCCCAGGCTGGCTACGACATGAGTGGAACATACGTTGACGCTCAAGCTATCGGCCAAAAAACTTTTCAAGATGCGATTGCTGCTGGAGCAACAGAAGAGGAAGCCCAAGGTTATGCCAACCAGGCGTATGAATCAGCAATGGCTGCTCTTGGTGCAAACAGTGGTGCTTCTGCGTCAACCTCTAGCGGGTTATCAAGCCTTAACCCTTTCACTAACGGCAGTTTTATAGACAACGCTTTTGATACACCGGATTGGATGAAAAACTTGACTAAAGATGGCGGAAGCAATCTTGCCTCTGCGTTTGGTGGTGGCAGTGGGTTTGGCGGTAAAGATCTAGCGGCAATGGGCTTAGCTGGGCTACTGGGTAAAATGGCTTATGATGAAGCCAAAAATGCTAAGGGTGTAGCACAGACTCCAATGACCACAATGAACTCAGCTGGCCGATACAATATAGAAGCGGAGATAGCTAGGCGTACAGGTAAGGAAGCTCCTAACCCCGTCGAGTTTGGTTTGCTACCCTCTAACACTTTCCCCACAATGAGCGGGGGCCGTGCAACTCCGCCTAGGGATGAGGAGCCAATGTCGGCCCGTTATGGCGGACCTGTAATGCGGTTTGCTGAAGGTGGCAATGTAGCAATGGAAGAATTTATTAAGATGGATGGCCGCATTGATGGCGAAGGCACAGAAGTCAGCGATGACATTCCAGCCATGTTAAGCGATGGTGAGTTTGTAATGACTGGCCAAGCAGTGCGTGGTGCCGGTGCTTTTCAGATGAAGAAGGACGGCGGGATCATAACGCTAGAGCCCCTGGGGAAAGAGTCTAGGGACAAAGGCACCAAGCTTATGTATGACATGATGTCGTTATTTAAAGATTTCGCAGGAGAGCCAGCATGATTATGTCCCCACAACAGTTAAAGCGTTATGCAGAAGGCGGTTCGGCTGAGCCTTATGTTGCAGGCATAAACGTAAACGAAACATCTATGGACGGTAATACCCAGCAACTTCTGTATGGGTTAGACGGCCAGGGTGGATTTATACCTGGTGCTATGAGAGCAGCAGAGCGCAGCTTCTTTGATGAGCAGGGCAGGCCCCTAGTAACTCCCCAGGAGATTGCAGGGTTCTCTCCCGACCAACAAGCAGCCTTTCAAATGGCGCGTGAACAGGTTGGTTCTCAGAAGCCATTCCTTGAAGCTTCACAGCAAGCATACGAGCAAGGTCTCGGCGCTTTAGGGCAAGGGCAGCAAGCTCAACTTGGTTCTCAGCAGCAGTCATTAGCTGAGCTGCAGCGTGCCACAGGCATACAAGACTTTCAATCTCAGCGTGGCTTAGGCGATGCACTTGGCGGAATCAATAGAGGCCAGCGGCAGTTTGACCAGGCAACTGGACGAATGCGTTCTGACCTGGACCAGCAGCAACAACAGCTGCAGGGTGGTCAAGATCAATTTAATCAAGGATTGCAAGGTGCAGCCTCTGAATTACAGGGTGGTGCGGCACAACAACGCAAAGCTTTGGACGAGCAAGGGCAAATGCTTCGCCAGTCTGGAGACCGGTTTGATAGTGACTTAACTGGCATCGAAGGTTTAGCTAGAGACAATACATCACAATTTGCTAGTGGTGTTCAGCAGTCTACGGATACGCTGCAGGGTGCAGAACAAAAATTAAACCAAGAGCTTACCCAAGCTATAGGTGAAGAACGTGGCGCTGTCGATAAGTTTGGACAGAGCACAGCAGCAGCTACCCAGCAACTTGGATCTGCTGTTGATCGGTTTGGCAATAGATTATCTGAGGCTGAGCAGCGAGGTATTGGTGCCCTGGATGATTACTCAGCAGGGTTAGATGAGTCTAAAGAAATGTTGCGTGGTTCTGTTGGGGCGTTTGATCCCAGCACTACTGACCAGTACATGAATCCATACGAAGATAAAGTCGTGGGCCAAATGATACAAGATGCTTCTGAGGGTCTTGCTAAAGGTGATATGGCACAGACTGCTAGAGATATTCAATCTGGTGGTGAGTCAGCGTTTGGTTCTAGGGCTAGGCTAACTGCTGCAGAGCGCGCAGAAGCTATGGGCCGAGGCTTGGCTAAGGAAGTGGGTGGGCTTAGAGCTCAAGGCTTCCAGAATGCACAGTCAACGGCTATGGGTGAGTTTGCTCGTAACCAGAGTGCACAGAGAGGCGTAGGCGAAGGCTTAGCGTCTTTAGGTGGTCAAGGATTAAATGCACAGACTAATGCAGCTAACACGCTATCCCAGGGTGCTTCTAGCAGGTTGGGTGCAGACCAAGCGTTATCTGGTCAAATGTCTCAAGATGCTTCGGCAACATTGGGTGCAGAAAGAAGTATTGCAGATCGTCTGTCTGCTGCGGGTGGCCAAAGATTTGGCGCAGGCCAGGCAGTGTCTGGTCAGCAGATGAGTGGCGCACAAGCTAACTTAGGCGCAGGACAGAATCTAGCTTCTACTCTAGGGTCGGCGGGACAGCAGCGACTTGCTGCAGGCCGTGCGGAGGGTGAGGGCATTGGCGCCATTGGGCAGCAGCAGATGAATGTATCTGGTCAGCTTGCCGGACAAATGGGCGACCAGGCACAGCAGAGATTAGGTGCGAGCAACCAGTTTGGTCAGAACATGAACAATATGTCTCAGCAGAGATATGGTGCTGGCACTGGACAAGGGCAGAACACTATGCAGATGGGCCAGGCTAGACAAGATGCCAGGGCTCAGATGGGTAACACTGCTATGCAGAGCGGCGCTACAATGGCCCAAGGTTATGGCCAGATGGGTCAGCTGCAGGGTAACATTGGTCAGCAGCAGCAGCAGGCACAGCAAGGTTACGGTGGGTTCCTCCAGGGATTAGGCAATGCTAATCAAGCGGCTAATCAGCAGCAGATGGGCAACCTAATGAATTATGGTGCTATGCAGCAGGGTAATCAGCAGCAACAGTTTAATGCTCAGCAAGCTGCAATGCAGCAGGCGCAGATGGCGCCACTAAACCAGTACAACGCCATGATGCCATTTGTTAATATGGGCGTAGGGGCTGGTGGGACCACTCAGATATCCACAGCTTATACACCGCCACCTAGTGCGCTGCAGGCAGGTCTTGCAACAGGTCTTGGTGCTCTGGGAGCTGCTGGTCAGTATATGAATCAAGGGCAGCAATGATATGGCAAACCCAACTGAAGATTATTTTGCTAAGCTGAAACTGATGCAGTCACAGAATCAGTCTAATGCTAGTTATGATGACATAAGCAAGCGCGCTTCAGAGCTGTCTATGCTTATGCCTAAAACAAGAAACCGCGGACTTTATGGCCTGGCTTCAGATTTAAGTAAAGGTCTTGTTCAGCAGGCGGCTAGTGGTCGCCCTTCTTCTATTGGTTATGGCCTGGCTGCAGGATTCAATCTGTACAGTGAAGCAGCCGATCAGCGCCAGGTTAAGGCTGAGGAAATGAGATCCAAGCTCATGCAGATGGCTTACACTGACGTTGAGAACCGACGCGCAGCATCTCAAGCAATGCAGGAAAAAATGCTAGACGCAAACTTTAAGTTTGAACTCCAGATGTTAAAAGAGCAGGGCGGAGTCTTTGAAGGCAAGAGCCTAGAGGCCCAGATGTTTAACATCCTCTTAGCTGCAGAGAGCGACCCAACGATTAAGTTAAAGCCAGAGTATAAATTAGCACTAAGGTTTGTCCAGGAGCCACGCAGAACGCCAGTACAAACTGAGACCGGAACGCAGATTATTACTTCTCCAGGTCTTAACGTGGAAGACATATTTGGATCTGGTGAGGCAGAGGTTGCTCCTGTAGGGGCCACATTTACTGGCCGGTATCACACAGATGGAAAAGAGATATTCCAACGCCCTGGTGTAAACGGTGCGATAGAATACTTTACAAAGGATTAAATAATGCCATTATTAACTCTTGAAGAGATGCAGCGTTCGACCACAAGGCCGCCTAGCGTGCAGCAAGTTTCGACGCCCACTGCTTCTGCGGTTGTTGGCGGTACCGAGAAAGAGAAGAGCGTCTTTACAGCGCAGCAAGAAGACTCTGCAAAATATGCTTTCCGTATGATGAAGCAAATGAAAACCATAAATGATTTAATGGACTCTGGGTTCAGCCCGCTAAACGCCAGGGATCAGTTTGTAGAGCTGGCTCCCTTTATCCCAGACATAGCTGAGAATGCTATGGCGTCGGGTAAATACCAGATCTTTAGAGATGCTGCCAAAGACTTTACTATGGCACAGTTAAGAGATGAGTCTGGTGCGGCTATTCCAGAGGCTGAGGTTGATATGGCGATGGAGCTATATGTGCCTAGGTTTGGTGACTCAGTAGAGACCCAGGCGTCAAAGAGAGAGCGCAGGAATAATGCTTTTGAGGCAATGAAGTCTAGTGCTGGCAAAGCATTTGATAGAACATTAAGGGACACCAAAGCATCTTCCTCGCCTGGCTTGACTAGCGATGAAGCCCTTGATGTGTTAAAAGAAAGAGCTAAGCGTGACCCAGAGTTACGCGCAAAATTAAAAGCAGCGGGGTTATTGTAGTGACAGAGAAAGCATTAGAAACACTCAGTGACGACCAACTCCTATCTATGGTTTTACCCGACGTTCCTAGCGTAGGAAAATTTGACGATGATTTTCTAATTAACCTGGCGCAGCAGGATCTTCTAAACTCTATAGATACGCAGTCCGGTGGTGACGCAGGCGCTAGAGCCCAGGTT
>Ga0209279_10000829_pt1 | contig 18234 bp, 14 predicted proteins | sample CoawatmetaG00DNA_3_FD_187508 | JGI IMG/M metagenome (GOLD analysis project Ga0209279, IMG submission 187508) | Marine microbial communities from the West Antarctic Peninsula - Coastal water metaG006-DNA (SPAdes) (version 2) | ecosystem: Environmental > Aquatic > Marine > Coastal ... | reverse complement strand
AATGCATGAAGCTAACTGATACTAATTGCTCGTGAGGCTTGATCCTATAACCTTAAAACTTATTAAGGTTATGTTGACACTAAAGCAAACGCAATCAAAACACATTAATTTACTTCTTAACATATTTAAAAAGACATGAGTTATTCATTTAACTCAAAAAAGTTTGCTTGGCGGACATAGCGAATTGGACCCACTCCTTTCCATTCCGAACAGGACAGTGAAACGATTCTGCGCCGATGATAGTGTGGTTTTTTCTACGCGAACGTAGGACACTGCCAGGCTTCTAATATTAAAAAACCCCACCTTATGGTGGGGTTTTTTTTTATCAGGAAAAATTCCTGAAAATTAAATTCCCACATAATCTATAGGGTTATTAACTATAATAAAAAGTTATAAAAAAAATATTAAATATGACAAAAAGTAACAATTTTTTTAACGAGCTTAATTTAACGCATGCGATTATATTATCCTTAATCATTCATGTGATTTTTGTCATGAAATTTCAAATTTCAAATTTTAATTTAAATCCCAATCCCATCGCTGATATTATTTTTAGTACTGAAATTGTTAAACAAGCTGCACCCAAGTCAACCCCTCAAACCAAACCAATAAAAAAGCTCAAACCGATACCTGAATCGATTGAAGAGCCTATAATAGAACCTATACCTGAACCAATTGTAGAACCTATAATAGAGCCAGTTGTTGAGCCTATATCCGAGTCGGTTGAGATTAATGAAATACCTCAAACAATAGAGCAAGCTGCAACTTCACCGAACCCGCAAGTAATTAATAACTATAGCAGTCTATTAAGAGCACATATTGCTAAACATAAGAAATATCCCAGAATTGCTCAGCGACGAAAAATGCAAGGTGAGGTTATCATCGAAATCCAAATTGGTGGGGATGGCTCATTGATTTCTAAAAGCATTCAAAAAAGTAGTGGCCACAATGTCCTGGATAAAGAGGGGATGAATATGATGGAAAAAAGTAAACCCTTTCCTGTGCCACCTGATACATTAAAAGATAGCGTGACTAATGTAGTTGTTCCGATTGCGTTTAACTTAATTTAAAATTACTGCCAATTATCACGCAGCGTAGTGGTTCGATTTAAAATAATATTGTCCTGTTTTGACAGATTATCAGCAATGAAATAACCGTGACGTTCAAATTGATATTGATCTCCAGGTGAAATATTCTTTAAATTTTCCTCAATTTTTATTTTTTTAGTGGTTAAGGAATTAGGATTAAGGTCATCTAGATAATTATTATTTTCACCAGGGTGGGCTTCTTTAAATAATCTATCATACAAATTTACTGTTGCTGTCACTGCATGTTTACATGATAGCCAATGGATATTGCCTTTAACCTTAATTGCATCAGCACCAGGTGTACCTGATTTAGTATCAGGTAAATAATCACAAAATATATTGGTTATATATCCATCTATATCTTTTTCAAAACCACTACATTCAATAACAAAACCGTACCTTAGTCTTACTTGGGCACCGGGTGACAATCGAAAATATTTATCAACTGGGACCTCCATAAAGTCTTCTCTATCAATCCATAGTTCTTTTGTGAGCTTGATGGTACGCTTACCTAGATCCTTATTTTTTGGATGGTTTGGAGCGAAACAATCTTCTTCTTGATCATCAGGAAAATTATTAATAATTAATTTAACAGGATCTAATACAGCAACGCGACGATGTGCAGATTCATTTAATACCTCACGCATACAATCTTCTAAAATAACGTAATCAATCCATGAGTCTGCTTTAGAAACGCCAATCCTATCTGTAAATAATTTAAATCCACTGGGGGTATATCCTCTTCTTTTTGATCCAACAAGAGTCGGCATTCTTGGATCATCCCATCCTGATACATGTTTATTTTCTACCAACTCAATCAATCTTCTTTTTGATAAGACAACGTAGGTTAAATTGAGCCTTGCAAACTCATATTGTTTTGGGAGTGGATCTGAAAAGAAATTATTTTCTTTTAAACGCTTCAATAACCAATCGTAAAAGGGTCTTTGATCTTCAAACTCAAGCGTACACACAGAATGAGTTATGCCTTCAAGCGCATCTTCGATAGGATGGGCAAAGGTATACATTGGATAAATAGACCACTTATCGCCTGTTTTATGGTGAGAGATATTTTTAATTCGATAGATGGCAGGGTCACGAAGATTGATATTGGGAGAGGCCATATTAATTTTTGCTCTAAGCACCATAGAGCCATCTACATGGTTACCATCTCGCATCCCTTCAAACCATTTAAGATGGTCTTCAGTAGGATGATCTCGCCATGGCGAATCTTTACCAGGAGAAGTTAATGTCCCTCTGTTTTCTCTTATTTCCTCAGCATTTTGTTGATCGACATAAGCGAATCCCGACTTTATTAGAAGGGTTGCTGCCTCATACATATAATCAAAATAATTACTTGCGTAATAAAGGTTAGCTTCATTATTAAAATTCCAATCAAAACCTAACCACTTTACATTTTCAATAATACTATCGACATATTCCTGATCCTCTTTTTCAGGGTTTGTGTCATCGAATCGAAGATGACAAGCACCAGAAAAATCTTGTGCTAAACCAAAATTCAGAAAGATACTTTTAGCATGACCAATATGAAGATAACCATTTGGCTCAGGAGGAAAACGAGTTCTAATTTTAGCCTCATCTAATCTCCCCTTTAATTGATGACTGCTATTCCCAGGTCCTTTATTCCATAATTTATTTTTATAAAGATTATTAGAAATATCTTTTTCAATCTTCGCTCTTATGAAGTTTGACGAGCTTGCAATTTTATTCTGTGAGTTTGTTGCCATTAAGATATTTTACACTGAATGCGATTAATTTTAGGTGAATTATGGGGTATAAAGGCGTGTTATGATTTAAAAATTATTTAAGTAGAGTAATTCTTTTGGCAAATCTTTTATTTGAAATTCTTGAAATTCTTGCGGATGGAAAATTCCACTCAGGTGAAATGATGGCCAAACATTTTAATGTTTCGCGTGTTTCGATTTGGAATGCGATTGCTAAAGCAGAAGGTGTAGGGGTTAAAATTTTTTCTGTAAGAGGCAAGGGCTATAAGTTACAACAGCCAATCAGTTTATTAAATGAAAAAATAATACAAAATGCCATGGGTGAAGAGGGCAGTTGGTTTAATATTAAAGTATTAGATTCTATTGATTCAACTAATAGCTATTTATCAAAAGTAGCATCTTCAGGTTATCCTCATGCTTCAGTGGTTGCTGCAAATATCCAAACGCAAGGAAAGGGAAGAAGAGGTAGGCAGTGGCAATCTGCTTTAGGGGAGAGTTTAACATTTTCTTTTTTATGGCGGTTCACTCATGGAGCAGCAGGTTTATCTGGATTAAGTTTGGCTGTTGGTATTGCCTTAATAAGGGCATTAAAAAAAATTAATATCACAACGGCCTTACTTAAGTGGCCAAATGATATTTTAATTTTTGATGAGGGTGTTTATAAAAAACTTGCAGGTATTTTAATAGAGTTGCAAGGAGATACTGATGGACAAAGCTCTGCCATCATTGGAATCGGTTTAAATTTAAATCTCTCAAAAACACAGTTAGAAAAAATTGATCAACCTGCCACTGATATTCATAATTTATTATCAGAAACTATCGATAGTAATTTCTTCATGGCCATTATTATTAAAGAGCTCGCACAGGTACTCGCTTCATTTGAGGCTGAACAATTTAAACCATTTAGGGATGAGTGGCTCAGTTACCATGCCTTTCAAGATAAATTAATTAATATCATGTTAGGAAATTCTCAAACTATTACTGGAAAAGCAATTGATATAAGTGATACGGGCGCATTGGTCGTGAGTACTGATGAAGGATCTAAATCGTTCGCATCTGGTGAAGTATCAATTCGGAGTGCAGGTTAATGTACCTTTTAATAGACATCGGTAATACACGTATTAAATGGCAATATCGAGATGAAAAAAATGTAATATCATCAAACTCTGTATTGGTTGAAAATTTTATGGATATTAATTTAACAGAAATTAAATCCTTAAAAAAAGTCATAGTTTCAAATGTGAATCACTCTGTTGTGCTAGATAAGTTTAAAGAAAATTTATCACATTTTGATTGCCCTATTATCGAAGTAACCTCTGAATCTAATGAATATTTAATTAATGATTACACAGACCAATTAACGCTTGGTGTTGATCGATGGTTAACAGCAATGGGTGCATGGAAAATATATGGTGAAGATTTAATTGTTATAAATGCAGGTACAGCCATTACCATTGATCTTATTCAAATTGATCAAAAAAGAAATGCACATTTTAAGGGCGGCATGATTTTACCTGGCATCGCAATTAGTTTAGGTATTCTAAATAATAGTACTAACTTAATTGATACCGAAATAGGGCAGAGTCAATACCCTAGCTTAAATACGAAAGATGCTGTGACCACAGGTATATTGACTAGCATTCAAGGTGCTGTTAATTTGGTTTGTAAGAAGCTGCCTTCCGACTTACCTATTTTGTTAACTGGGGGTGATGCAGATTTAATTTATGATCAATCAGAAGAAGATTGGAAATCAAGAATCAAGATAGAAAGTAATTTAATCTTTGAAGGATTGATGTTTTACGTATAAAAAATTTACCTTTTTTTAATATACAAGTCTGTGATTGTTCCTTCTTTCATTTCAGCTGCCATCGCAACAGACTCTGAAAGCGTCGGGTGAGGATGAATTGATAACCCAATATCATGAGCATCAGCACCCATTTCGATTGATAATACAGTTTCAGCAATAAGCTCTCCCGCATTGGTTCCCACAATACCGGCACCAATAATTCTGTTTGTTTTTTTATCAAATATAAGCTTGGTCATACCCTCTGTTCTATTGGTTGATATAGCTCTTCCACTAGCTGCCCATGGAAAAACTGCTTTTTCAATTTCAATACCCTTTAATTTTGCTTCATCCTCAGTGACACCTGCCCATGCAATTTCAGGATCTGTATAGGCAACAGAGGGGATTGTCATTGCCTGAAATTCTACCTTTTCTCCAGCAATAACCTCGGCTGCGACCTTACCTTCATGGGTTGCTTTATGTGCAAGCATGGGTTGGCCGACAATATCTCCAATAGCATAAATATGATCAATATTAGTTTTCATTTGCTTATCAACAGCTATAAAACCATGCTCACCAACTTGAACCCCAGCTTTTTCCGCATCAATTTTATGGCCATTTGGCTTTCTTCCAACAGCAACAAGCACTCGATCAAAAGTCAATTTTTCAGGTACATCGTCACCTTCAAAGTGAACAACGACCCCTTCTTTTTTTGTTTCAATATTGGCGACCTTCGTTTTTAACCAAATATTTTCAAAACGTTTTTCCATTCTTCTGTGAAGAGGCTTAACGATATCTCTGTCACAGCCCTGAATTAATCCATCACTCAACTCTACTACTGACACACTACTCCCGAGGGCATCATAGACCGTTCCCATCTCGAGCCCAATAATCCCACCCCCAATAATGAGTAGTTTTTTAGGAATATCTTTCAGCTCTAGCGCCCCTGTTGAATCCATAATTCTTTCATCATCTGGCGCATTAGGGATTTTAGATGGTTGAGAGCCGGCTGCGATGATTGCAGATTTGAATCCTATAGTTTTCTTTTTTCCATCATTCAGGTTTACATTTATTTGATTGGGAGAGGTAAATTTACCTTCTCCTTCAATAACCTCAACCTCTCTTTGTTTGGCCATCTGTGCTAAGCCCATAGTTAATTTTTTAACTACTTTGTTAGACTTCCAGTTTCTAAGTTGGTCTAGATCAATTTTAGGTTGGTTAAATGAAACTCCATGACTAGCTGTATCCTCTGCATCAGTTATCACCTTTGCCGTATGGAGAAGTGCTTTTGAGGGAATGCAGCCCACATTGAGACATACTCCTCCTATGGTTGTGTACCTTTCAATTAGAACAACTTTCATACCTAAGTCAGCAGCTCTAAATGCTGCAGTATAGCCTCCGGGCCCTGATCCTAAGACAGCAACATCATATTCTTCATCATTTTTTTTACTTTGAAGTGAGGCTTGTATGCCTTTCTTTTGAATAGCCTGTTTTTTTTCTTCTGGTACTGATTCTTGTTGGGATTCTTTGGGATGAGAATCAATAGAAAGAATTAAAGAACCTTCTTTAACCACATCACCCACCTTTATCTCTATGGATTTAACCAATCCAGATTCGGGGGCGGGTATATCCATCGAAGCTTTATCCGACTCTACGGTAATTAATGAATCCTCTTCATTAATTTCATCACCCACTTTAACCATCACCTCAATCACTTCAACACTATCGAAGTCACCGATATTTGGGATAAGTATTTTTTTTAATTCTGCCATATGATCTAGAGAAGCAGGCGTCTTACATCAGATAACATCATACAAAGATGACTTGTAAACCTTGCTCCATCTGCGCCATCAACTACTCTGTGATCATAGGAAAGTGATAGCGGCAACATAAGCCTAGCTTCAAAGTCTTCACTACTTTTATTATAAACAGGCTGCATTGAAGCCCGGGACACACCCAGTATAGCCACCTCAGGACAATTAATGATAGGTGTAAATTTTGTACCACCAATCCCACCTAAGCTTGAAATCGTAAAGCAACCTCCTTGCATTTCATTCATTTTTAATTTTCTTGCCCTTGCCTTTTCTGAGAGATTACCAAGATCTTCCGCAATATCTATCACATCCTTTTTTTGAATATCTTTAACGACTGGCACTACTAGTCCATCAGGGGTGTCGCATGCAAAGCCAACATTGTAGTAGCTTTTCAAGATTAAATTATCTCCATCAGGGGACAGCGAACTATTAAACATAGGATAAGCCTTTAATGCATTAACACTAGCTTTAATGAGAAAAGCAAGTAACGTTAATTTGGCACCTCGTTTTTCAGCTTCCTTTTGCATGGATTTTCTAAAAATTTCTAAATCAGTAATGTCGGCATCATCAAATTGAGTCACATGGGGCGCAGTCACCCAATTTCTATGAAGGTTTGCACCTGATAATTTTTTAATTTTGGATAGTGGCTTTGTTTCAACTTTACCAAACTCAGTAAAGTCAATATTGGGCATTGGAATCGGAGCAAAGCTTGCACCCATATTTTCAGTTCTCGGTTTAGTTAACTCACCCTTAACAAAACTTTCAACATCTTCAATAAGTATTCTATTTTTGCTCGCACTCCCCTTTACAAAAGAAAGATTGACACCTAAATTTCGGGCAAACTTTCTAACAGATGGGCTTGCATGTGCTGTTTTATTTTCATCGGTATGCACACTCTCCCCAATAGGAATAGGCGTTTCTTTAGCTGCTTTTTTTTCTGGCGGCTCAGGAGCAGGCCGAGTTGGTGTGTGTGTTACCTTCTCAATATCTTCTTTCTTCTCATTTTTAGCAGGGGCCTTTGCTTCAGATTTACCTTCTTCTTTAACTTCTTTGACCTCTAGCGTACCTATCAAACTACCTTCTTTAACTTTATCGCCCACCTTAATTTTTATGTCTTTGATTATGCCGTCTTTAGGAGCCGGGATATCCATTGAGGCTTTATCAGATTCTACGGTGATCAGCGGCATATCGTACTCAATACTATCACCAATATTTACTAAAACTTCGATGACATCTACGCTATCGAAATCACCTATATCTGGAATAAGAATCTGTTCTGAACTCATATTTATAGCGATACCGGGTTAGGTTTATTCTGCGTTATTTTATATTTTTTGATAGTACTCAATAAAACTGATTTTTCTATCTCTTTTCTTACAGTTAATGCTTTTAAGGCTGCAATGACTATATGGTAGCGATCAACTTCAAAAAAGTCTCTTAATGCTTCACGGCTATCAGATCGTCCAAATCCATCAGTCCCTAATGAGATAAATTTATTAGGTAAGAAAGTTGCAATTTGTTCAGCAAATGATTTCATATAATCTGTTGCCGTAACAATAGGAGATTCTAAATCAATAATTGTTTCATCTAAGACAGATTTTTTTTCAGTTTTTTCAGGGTTAAGCATATTCCATCTTTGAACATCAAGAGCATCTCGTCTTACTTCTGTAAAGCTTGTGACACTGAAGACTGTTGAGCTAACATTAAAATCTTTTTCTAGAATATTGGCGGCTTCAATAACTTCTCTTAAAATGACACCACTGCCCATTAGTTGAACTTTTGGCCCTTTAGCTTTATTTTCTGAGTACTTATAAATCCCTTTAATTATGTCTTCGTTAATATTTTTTGGCATTTCTGGATGATGATAGTTTTCATTCATTATGGTGATGTAATAGAAAACATCTTCTTGATTTTTGATCATTCGCTCTAAACCATTCTGAATAATCACTGCTAATTCATAGGAGAAGCATGGGTCGTAAGATATGCAATTTGGGATGGTCGCTGAAAGCAAATGACTGTGACCATCCTCATGTTGAAGGCCTTCACCATTCAAGGTGGTTCTTCCGGCTGTGGCACCCAACAAAAATCCTCTAGATCGAGAATCACCCGCAGCCCAAGCTAGATCTCCAATTCTTTGAAAACCAAACATCGAATAGAAAATGTAAAAAGGAATTGTTTGAATGCCTGAATTACTATAGGAAGTTGCAGCAGCAATCCATGATGAGAATGAGCCTGCTTCGTTAATACCTTCCTCTAATATTTGGCCATCTTTCTTTTCTTTATAAAACATCACTTGATCGGAATCTTGTGGTTCGTAGAGCTGCCCAACAGATGAGTAAATACCCAACTGTCTAAACATACCTTCCATGCCAAATGTTCTTGCCTCATCAGGAACAATGGGCACGATAAATTTTCCTATATCTTTATCTTTTACGAGAGTAGTTAAGATTCTCACAAATGCCATTGTGGTAGAAATTTCTCTCTCACCCGAACTCTTTAATTGGTTCGAAAAAGCGTTGATGGATGGAACATTTAATTTGTTGCCTTGTTTTTTTCTCTTAGGTAAGAAACCACCCAGCGCGTTTCTTCTTTCCATCATATATTTCAATTCAGGTGAATCTTTAGCTGGTTTATAGTAAGAAAGGTTTTCAACTTCTTTATCACTTATAGGTAGGTCAAATCTTGATCTAAATGTTTTGAGTGATTCAATATCCATACTCTTTTGTTGGTGGGTAATATTTTGTCCTTCCCCAGCATCTCCCATCCCATAGCCTTTAACTGTTTTGGCAAGGACGATAGAAGGTTGGCCTTTCTGAGCAACGGCCGCTGCATACGCAGCATAAACTTTATGAGGGTCATGTCCACCTCTATTCAATCTCCATATATCCTGATCGGACATTGCGGCTACCCTTTCTTTTAATTCTGGATATTTACCGAAGAATTCCTCACGAGTGAAGGCACCCCCTTTAGCTTTGAAGTTTTGAAATTCACCATCAACACATTCTTCCATTCTTTTTTTCATTAAGCCATCTTTATCCATCGCAAACAATGGATCCCAATAAGAACCCCAAATAACCTTAAGGACATTCCATCCTGAACCTCTAAAGTTTGATTCAAGCTCTTGGATAATTTTGCCATTACCTCTGACTGGGCCATCCAATCTTTGTAAATTACAATTCACTACAAAAATTAAATTATCTAATTTCTCTCTTGCTGCAAGTGAAATAGCTCCTTGTGATTCAGGTTCGTCCATCTCACCGTCACCACAAAATACCCATACTTTTCTATCTGAAGTATCAGCAATTCCTCTGTCGTGTAAGTACTTTAAGTAACGCGCTTGATAAATACCCATCAAAGGCCCTAAGCCCATAGAGACTGTTGGGAATTGCCAAAATTCAGGCATAAGCCATGGGTGCGGGTAGCTAGATAGACCATTACCCTTGGTTTCCATCCTGAAATTGTCTAATTGCTCCTCAGTTATTCTTCCTTCTAGGAAAGCACGCGCATAAATGCCGGGTGAAGAGTGTCCTTGGAAATAAACTAAATCTCCTCCAAAGGACTCATTTTCAGCTCTAAAAAAGTGATTAAACCCAACATCATATAGCGTGGCTGCAGATTGAAAGCTAGCAATGTGGCCCCCAATTCCTGGCGACTTTGTATTGGCTCTTAATACAGCCATAATTGCATTCCATCTAATCAATGCACGAATTCTTCTCTCCATACCAGGGTCACCTGGATGCCTCTGTTGAAGGTGATTGGGTATTGTATTTACATAGGCTGTTGTCGCGCTATAGGGAAGGTTCGAGCCTGAACGACGAGCCTCATCAATCATCATTTCAATTAAGAAATGTGCTCTTTCAGAACCCTCTGCATCAATAACAGAATTGAGAGCCTGTCTCCATTCTTGGGTTTCTAATTCATCGTTATCAAGATTCAGATCCATATACCTAACTTTTCCTATGAGATTTAATCAGTTTATAATGTTGACCGTAATAAAATATTTAATAAGATAGAATTAAATAAAATTAGAAGTGTCTAGTGGCATGTAATTAATTGTAATTTTCAAGGTTTTGGGTTAATTGGTCAAGCTTTATTTGACTTCAATGAGACAGTGATTTTTTGTTAAGTTATTGTTTTTAAATTATTTTAAGGATTTAAGCATGAATATTAAGATTATTAATAATAACAAGATACCTACTGAGTTAAATTTAAAGAAGCATTTACACACTTTAATTTTATTTGATGAAAAACAAACAAATCCTTTGTTTGTAGGCGTCCTTAAAGCGAAAATTAAAAGACAAGGCGGTAAAATTACAGATTTAAAAAAAACAGCCCTATCAGCCGAATTAGACAATGGCAGTTTACTGACCTGGGTGATGGTATCTGATAAAAAAAGCCCCTTTCAAATACAGACGTTATTGAGAAAAGCTTTTGATACAATTCTTTCAGAAAATCCTAAAACAGTGACGGTCATCAATGAATCTAGTAAGAATGATGTGTGGTTAAAGCAGGCTGTTTATGTTGCCTTAGTTAATTCGCAAGACCTTCCTAATTTAAAATCAGGCGCAAAAAGAAAAAATCTCATATTAATCAATGCTTATGGGACTTCAGCAAAAACTAACTTTAAAGACATACAGGCGTTAGTCGCTGGTAATACACTCACGAGAGAGTTAACAATTACCCCGCCAAATCAGTTAACGCCAACGATTTATCGTCAGAAGATTAAGAAATTATCCAAGGAAAATGGTTGGAAGGTAGAGGAGTTTGCAATGCCTAAATTAAAAAAATTAGGCGCAGGTGCCTTTTATGCGGTGGCACAAGGCTCTGAACCTCAAGATGCTGCAATTGTGCATCTAACTTACGAACCAAAAGGTGTTAAAGAGACTATCAGCCTGGTGGGTAAAGGTATTTGTTTTGATACAGGCGGGCACAACTTAAAGCCAGCAAAATATATGAGCGGTATGCATGAGGACATGAACGGATCGGCGGTAGTTTTAGGAATCTTAAAAGCTATTAGTGATATGAAAGTTAAAGTTAAATTAGATTGTTGGTTAGCAATCGCACAAAATCATATTGGCCCTAAAGCTTATAAACAAAATGATGTAGTAAAAGCACTTAATGGGATGACAATTGAAATTGTTCATACCGATGCTGAGGGAAGGATGGTGTTGGCTGACACACTTACTATGGCTTCTAGAAAAAAACCAAAAGCGATTATAGATTTTGCAACTTTAACTGGATGCATGCATGTCGCTATGGGTGATAGATACAGTGGAGTATTAAGCAATCATGCAGCCCTCAATTGTATGGCTGTGGGTGCAGGTTCTGATGTGGGTGAAAGAGTCACGGCTTTTCCATCTGATGAAGACTATGAGGAAGATTTAAAGAGTCAAATTGCAGATATAAAGCAGTGCAACCTAGAAGGCGGACCAGATCATATTCATGCAACTCGCTTCTTAGGTCGATTTGTAGATAACAATGTTCCTTGGTTACATATGGATCTATCATCAAGTAATCGAAAAGGTGGTCTAGGTGCTGTGGCAAGTGAAGTTAATGGTTTTGGCGTGAGTTTTGGCATTAATATGATTGAAAAACTAATGAAAATTAAGGCGCTTTAATAAGAAATATATCATAAAGGCTAATCCTATTTTAAGAGTTCCGCTCAAAAGCCTCTAGATCATTTTTAATTTCTTGCGCATGATTTGAAGGGGATACATCTCTGTAAACACGCCTAACAAATCCTCTAGGATCAATGATAAAACTTTGTCTTTTTGCTAACTTAAGTATAAAGAAATTATTTAAAGCACCATATTTTTTAGCAATTGCCCCGTCAGGGTCAGAAAGTAGCATGAAGGGGAGGTTATATTTTTCTTTAAATTCCTTATGAGAATCACTTGAATCAATACTTATTCCTACAACATTGGCATTTAATTTTTTAATTTCAGTGAAGTTGTCCCTCAATGAACAAGCCTCTTTCGTACAACCGGGCGTATCATCTTTTGGGTAGAAAAAAATCAATAACCATTCACCTTTAAATTGCTCAAGAGAAACCAATTCTCCATAAGAATTTTTAAGCTTAAATTCAGGAGCAGCCTTTCCTAATAATTTATCTTCTGCCCCAAAAGCAGTTTTTTTAAAAATAAAAACGAGTGCTAGAATAACAGTTAAAGCGAGAAAAACTTTTATCATAATTAACGACCATAGTTATTTATATTAATTATATGATGTAATCTCATCAATGAAGTTCTATAATTTACAAATAATCATTTGCCTTCGTAGCTCAGGGGATAGAGCATCCCCCTCCTAAGGGGAGGGTCGCACGTTCGAATCGTGCCGAGGGCACCATTTCTCTCTGAGGGCTACAGGTTGTAGCTGTAAGGGTTTCAGAGACATTTACCTACAACGCGGTATCCTACGAAGGCTAGCTCAACCGTTGATTTTGGTAACATTAAGGGGCCCGCAACAGAAACTTCGAGCTTTACAAGAGTTGGCTAATACTTTACTTACAGTGCTTCTTACACTAATGATAAATTTAAAAATGTAAAAAAAATTTTTACATTCGTTTTTATTGGGACTTGCAAATATAAGTGCTCAAACAACAACCATCACAGTTTGTGGTATTTTTTTCAACAAATTTTTTTCGAGAAGTACACCACTCTCCAGCAATTCTGTTAGCAACACTTTCATTTTCAATGTTATATTTTAGCCTAATTGTATCTCCGTAACTTTGTATAGTCTCAACAGAAGAATTACATTCCTCCATTGATGTCTCTAAAGTCGTATTTTTAGCACAACCAGTTAAAAATAAAAAAGAAAGAAATATTAAATATAAATAATTTTTAAAACTACCAATCTGATTCTGATTCATTTTTTAAGCCCTCTATTTTCTTAGTATTAGCATTATGAAATTCTTTTTTCTTTTTCTGTTGCTTTATAATTTTTTCCTTTTTATTTTCCATATAAGGTCTTAATATGTATCGATAAAGAGCTAGACCATTTTTTAAATCACTATTACCCTCAATAATATTTCCATAAGAAAACTTTGGCCTTACTTCTGTAACCTGAAATAATCCTAGTCTAGTTTCTTCCTGACCTAAACTTTCATTTGTATATGGGTCTTTAAGCTCCTTGCCTAATTTAAAGATACTAAATTTTTGCCCAACCCTAACCGAGTCTCCTCCTTGCCCAATAATTAAATTATCTCCAGAATCACTTAGAATACGAATTGGATATAGACTTTCCACAACACTGTCACTAATAACTTTTGCAAACTCATTTGCTAAGGTCTCAATACTTTGGTTATTATAAAGCTTATAAGTCTTGGTAAATTTTATAATAGTTGTTGCTACATCAATCAATCTAAATGTAATCTCGGCAGATACTTGAGATGAAACTTTAACTTTATCAGACACTCTGCTTTTTCTCTTAGAGCGTGAATATTTCACTTTCTCATAAGTCCCACTAATGATGTAATCTGTTCCTAATCGATTTCTAATTTTCACCATTTCATCATTACTTGCACCGTCATTTTTAATAAAATCTAATTCTTGTGATTGCTGATCAAGGTACTGTCTATCAAGTATTCCAAAGCGTCCAGTATTGGTAAGATTATTTACTAAATCACGACTAAAAACTCCATCAAACTCAGCAGCAACTTCTGGTTGTATTGATTTGTTAAAGTTAAAAGGAAGTAAAGCTAATCGTAGACGTTTAGCTTCATTAGACCCTGTTAGTTTTGTTAACGATACATCAAGCTGGACAGTAACAATATTTTCATCCTTTTTTTCAGATAAAAGCTCAAAGCCTTTAATAATACCATTTGTTTTTTTGATTACAGTTTTTAGGTATACATCTCCATCAGCACCGTACATGTATTTTTTATCCCCAAGATTTACATCAACAGATGATTCGAGAATTGCTGTGACTGTATTTGATGATATTGCTATTCCATTAACTGAAGTAATAGCCCTCACTAATGCGTCCTGAATTGCTTGATTAGTTGTCCTGCCTTTACCTTCAACTTTTTTAGTTACTACCTCAATCGCTGCAAAAGCGTTAAAGGCAAACAATATCAATATTAAGGAAATAGTAGTACTAAATATCTTTCTCATTCTTTATTCACCTAAAGATTCTGATGCTGACTCAAGTTCTCTTGTGTCTAATCCATTTGAACTCATAAATTTAGTCAATGTATATGTTGTTGTAGAAAATAACGAAATCAAGTTAGGACTTTCAGTTGCTACATAAACAAGAGTTGCTATCTTATTTAGTATGCTTAAATCCCTAGTATTTAACAAAGAAAGTGCTGCAGACCTTGAATTATTAGAAGTTAATACCATATCTGCTGTACCTTTTAAGTATGGTGTAACACCTGTTAAAAATTTTACTCTAGACTCATCACTTAATAATTGACCTTCTGCCATTTTTTTATTAATTTTTATTTGTACTTCATTAGAGCTACTAACAACTTTCTCTAATTCATCCTTGCCAGCAAGGTCACCACTGGCAAGACTTTCGCCATTACCTTTAGCTACTTCAGCAACCTCTTTTAGATCTAGGGCCTCAGCAAAAACCATTTGGGATTTTGATAAATTTCTTAATGCACTATTAAAACTTACCACTACTTCAGATAGCTGATCAGATAATGAAATAATGTCAGGCTCAGATCCAGGCTTGCTCTTTTTATCTTCTAAAATATTTAGTATATCAACAGGTACATCCAAATCAAATGTGTAACCTGGTATTGCAAAAAGCAGAAGTAAAATTAAAATATAAAAACGGTTCATAATAAATCCACTGGAATTGAAATTAATTAAGTCCTTTAGCATTCAACTGATTTACTAAAGATTTTGCAACTTCTCTTGCAGCATTCTTTAGTGCATTTCTTCCTGCAACTTGCTCATCTGAGCCTGTTCCTGATGCTTGTAATGGCCCAATAGAGGCCACCGTTTTAGGTAAGTTTTTTTCTATATTTTGAATCTTTGCTCTGACTGAAACAGTTATTACTGTATCTCCAGTAACAGAATCCTTTCCTGGAGCTCCAATATCTAAAGTACCAATGGACAAAAATTTCACCTCACATCCTCTAGATGCATCTGTTGCTGATTTCTTAGTTTTACGCTGAATATTATTTGTTTTAATAAATTCGGAATCAATTATTGATTTTTCAACGCCTCCACATTCAGTCACGACATCATCGTAAGTAGAAATTTCAAAACCACTGGGAGATAGTACCTCACTCATTGAAGTTTCTAAATCTGCTGAGCTAATACTCATAGTAGTTTTCTTATATATTATGACTGCTGATTTTTTCTCTGATGAGCCGCCAGTAGTTAACTTCTCAAAGTTTTCTTGATTGAGGGAATCTACAGCGCCCTCCATTGTATCAGTCGACTTCTTAGCTGATTTTATCTCACTAATATTTACCTTTCTTTCATCAAATGACTTAAGTGACTCAACTTGCCTTACAGTAAAGATAAATACAATAATATTTCCCTCACCAGAAGCAGACTGACCTGCAGTTGATAGTGTGCTTAATTTTGCATCTAATGCAATATCATTTACTTTTATCTTAACAATTGAATTGATTGTTTTAGCTTTTTTATTTATCTGATTTTCAATTAAGATCGATGAGATAATATATCTTCCTAAATCTTTTTTTATTTCCTCTTCGACCAACATATACTGTTTCATTTTTGATAAATCAAATTGCGAGGTATACAAATTCCATGCAGCTACCTTTGCTCTCTCTTGCGCTTTTTTTAGGTCATTATCTGATGGCGAAGACCCAAAAGTTGTCTTATAGTTGTAACTTGCCGCTGCTTTTATTTCAGTGTCAGCATGCAAATTACTTATTGTTAAAACTAGGAACATAATCATAAATAAAATTTTTCTTATCGACATTTTTTTATAGTCTCCTCAAAATTTTTAAATTGTTGTTCAATATCTTTTGTTGATGTAAGTTTAACTAATATATTATTATCTCTGAGAGAAATTTGTTTGGTTAAATTAGAAAACAATGCATCTTGTGTTCTTATGTAAAAAACCCATGGATCAACGCTTTCAACCTTATCATATTTATTAAATTGCACTGAATTTTTAAGGTTAAATTTGCTTGATAAGATATTATTTTTGGTTAGTGGCTCTTCAACATTTAGTGTAATAAATGAACCAAAAACATACCCATCATAGTTTTTAGCATCCACTTTTGCACTTTTAAACTCTCTAATTATTAAATCAATCACATAATCTGCCTCGGGAATCTTTAAGTCATAAGATTCAGCATCTGAAAAACGTGCACGGAGTTTTTGTTTGTTACCTAATTCACCAATAGTAAAAGGAAGTAATGAAACTTTTTGATTTGAGGCAAGTTGATATTCAAATTTTTGAGCTGTAAATATTTTATATCGATTATTTTTTAATAAGTATTCAGGAAGTTGTTTTTGTACGGCATCATCTAAATTTACACTTCTTAGTTGCATATTTAATGAACCAGGTTCCTTTAAATTAACTTGCGCAAGACTTTTTACCCACTCTTTAATTACTGAGGATCCAATATTTAAATCAAAATATATTTTTTTAAATGCTTCTGAATCAAAATTACTATCTGGCATATCTTTTGTCATTTCCTGATGCTGAGCTAGAATTGGGTAATTAATCAGTATTTTTTTTTCATTGAGGTCAAAGATAAGTATTTGAGCATAAACTTTATAAACAGAAAAAATTCCATCTTTCTCTTTTAAGCGCTCTATTTCTTCACCATTTAGTCCAAAAGTTAAGAGTTTGGCATTTCCCTCACTTATTTTTCCAGTTTTTGCACTAATTTTAAACTGCTTAAAATTATCTGCAGAGTCTTCTATTTGTTTAAAAAGTGATTTATTGAAGAGCTCAAGATTTTCATTTGAAAAATTAGAAGCTACAGGATATCTTTCTTTTTGGTTAAAATTGCCTAAAAAAGACAATCCGTTGAAGGTTAATTCTGATGAATATGAAGCTTTAATAAACAGCAGCAACAAAAGGGTGAAGAGTTTTTTATTAAACATAGATATCTTAAATTGATTATATCAGAACTGAATCCAACGTTGTCCAGAGCATTGAATCCACAATATCTGAGGATAAGTCTGCGCCCAATATTATCTTTCTTAACGAGAGAATAGACCTCATTAGAATGTTTAATAAGTAGGCATATGTTTAAGAGCTGGAGTCAAAAAAAATACCTCTGACCTTGGGCACAATAACATCGCACTTGACTTAAATCTCACTCTAAAATAGACTAATCAATACACATTAACCATTAATTAAAATGTAACTAAAACAATAGGTTAAGGTAGTTATCAGGGGATAGAGCATCCCCCTCCTAAGGGGAGGGTCGCACGTTCGAATCGTGCCGAGGGCACCACTACTATTTAATCTCTAATGAAGGCTTTTAACTTTAGAACCGACTAATGAATCCGAAGTCAACGGTGAGGTTTTGGATGTCATCACTACTTTGTCCGTACTTCGTATCCACATATAAATTGGTATTATCAGCCAGGTAATATTTCGCCCCTAAGCCAGCGGTGTAATAAAAGCTATCATCATCACCGGTGTACGATACCGATGTGCCGTTAATTTTATAATCTTGTTTATCGCCTGCCACCATATACTGGTTGGAAACACCAAACCGGGTATTCACATCCACAGTTTTGGCTAAGTTTTTATATGTCATGCCATACAACACCCGACTTTGGATTTGCGTCATATCACGACTATCGACTTTATATTCACCGGCAGTGTAATCTTCGTTATAGGCTTGGACCAAGTCAGCC
>Ga0209279_10000826_pt1 | contig 18237 bp, 34 predicted proteins | sample CoawatmetaG00DNA_3_FD_187508 | JGI IMG/M metagenome (GOLD analysis project Ga0209279, IMG submission 187508) | Marine microbial communities from the West Antarctic Peninsula - Coastal water metaG006-DNA (SPAdes) (version 2) | ecosystem: Environmental > Aquatic > Marine > Coastal ... | reverse complement strand
TGATCATACCGGACCGGTATATACGGGGGGCGATATAGAAGACCCTTCATATACAGATGTTATATATGAGACATTACAGGATACAAGAAGACACATTATCAGATTAGAGAAAGAGGCATATGAGAAAGATGCTGAGATCAGATCCTTAAAGGAGAGGATTAAGTCCAACAGAAATACAATGGATGCTATGATTAAGATGGCGGGGGGGAGATAATAAAATAAGCTGTTGTCAGAGTATACGATAATGATGTACAATAAGGTGTAGGGACTTTCCTACGGAAATAGAAAAAGGACTTAAAAATGAAAAATCAAAATAGAATCGAAGCAGCAATTCACACTTCAAGAGTAGAAGCAGATTACTTTGCAGCATTAGAAAGAATCACAAAATTAGAAGCAAGAATAGCATTTTACGATAGATTAGTTCCTACCTTAATAGATGCGATCCCAGATGTTAAGTTAGTTCCAATGAGCCCAACATATGAGAAGATGGATCAAGAAGATCAGTATCAGAAGGGAGTTGCATAATGAGTAGCAAGTTAAAAGAGTTAAAAGATCTGTCCAGACAGAGAAAGCAGGTAGAGAGAGATCTAGCTAACGGTATAGGAGATAAAGATTTTAATATTAAGTACCTACTTTACTTTTATGAGAAAATGGGAGAGAGTATGAGTATGGATGAATATATTAGATTGGAAACATTATGAGAGAAGTAATTAAAGATTTGTGGGTAGTATTACCCTTCGCATTATTTGTAGCACTATATTTAACAGATAGTATACCTATTATAGTTTAGTTCAGGAGATGATGAATACATCTAGGCAGTAGCATATAATAGCTAGCTGCACTGTTGCTGAAGTTAGAGTCCAGGTTGTTAGTCCTACCTGGGCTCTTCCTATGTGAGGTCAGATATAAAGTTAGGGTGCAATATAGGACCGATATATAGATTAAATATAATGGTGGTTTAGATTGTGGACTCCTTTCTTATATAAAACGGTTCAAATAAATCACCGAAAAAAAATTCACGAGAAAAAGGTTGACCCAGAAACACTTATAGGTTACAATAGGATATGAGAAAGAAACTAAAGAAACAGTCTGAGAACTTGCGCATTGCGAAACTTAAACACGATAAGTGGCTGAGGAGTATGGGAGCGCATAAAGATCAGCGAAGTGCAATACCAACATTCACAATACAGAAGAGTCCGTGGGAACAAGATATGGGACCTGGAGAAGAAGAGTCAGAGATGTCGGGTACCCACAAAAACACTAAATGGGATGCTGGAGCAAAGAAACAAACAATGAGGTATTCAGGTAAACGCAGACTGCTAGGGATAGCTACTCTGCATAAGTCAAACCTTGTCCCAGTGTTTGAGAGGGAAGAGCTCGAAGCTATAGGACATATGAGAAGATGAATAGAACAATATTCTCAGTAGTATGGGTTGCGTTTTGGTTGGGCCTGTTTATCTATATGATAGCAGAGCACACTAGAATCTTTAATTAGTATGAAAGATAAAGTATTACAAGAATTAAAGACCGTATCGGACCCAGAGATATCTTTAGATATAGTAGAGTTGGGTTTGATATATGATATATCTTTTGTGGAATCAAAGTGTAATATAATAATGACACTTACTACTGCATGGTGCCCAGTGGCACAGGAGATGCCTGTATGGGTCAAAGATGCTGCAATGAGAGTGTCTGGAGTGGACAGCTGTGAAGTGACAGTGACGTTTGAGCCACCATGGACTCAAGATAGTATCTCTGAGGCCGGCAGGTTGGAACTAGGATTAGTATAAAAAGGAGAACGGGTATGGCATACAAAAAGAAAAGAAAGCCTCTGAGTGAGGCTCAGAAACAAGAAAGAAGAGAAAGGCTTGCTCTTGCAAGGGACAAGAAGCCAGAGCCTAAGTATATAAGTGTTGCTGCTAATGTGCGCGAGCTTGAGGATGACCATCCTTTAAGCCTCAAGAATACTAGGAAGCATGTCAAGACCAATAAGGATGAGAGAGCCAAGCTGCGTATTATTCTGAGAAGGTCTACTGATAGAAAGACATTGGATAGGTTCTGTATAGTTGATACCTTTATCCAGAACATGGAGTACTATATTCGTAACGGGGTATGGCTTGATCTGTTTTACGGGGAACAACAGGAGAATAAGATAGGGTTTAGATCCCATACGCTGGCTTATGATAGTGATGGTATGATTAAGCGTACTGTTAATTGTTTCTATCCTGATATTGGAGGATTGTATACTAGAGAGATGCAGGATACTGATATGGGAGTGTTCCAAAAAGCGGCGAAGAAGAAAGTGAAGAAGAAAAAGAAGTAGGAGGGGTTGACTTCATTCTCGTTATATGCGATATTAATAGAGTAAAGAGAGAGGGAGAAAATGATGGATTTAACTACTAATGAAATTAACTTTAATATTAATAAAGTAAAGGAAGAAAACATGAGTGCATTAAAAAATTGGTTAATAGAGCATGACGAAGCTATTGGAGATGCAATTGAGCGTGGTGCTAGTTCAGTACAGGATGTTATTTCATATTGTGCTGCTAACATGCAGATGATAGATCCTAAGTATATCACAGAACAGTGGAATGAGTTTATAATGGATCCACGTGATATGGTTGATAGTATGACTAAAACACAGATAGAAGATTTGGACAATTCCCATCTATCTGAACAAGAACATAACTTTGGGGATGCACTATAGGTTTTAGTATCAACCTTAATTGATACAAATTAGACGACACCATATAGAAAGGGTGAAAAGATGTATAACTTTGAAGACATAATGTCAGAAATACAAGAAGTACAAAGTACGAACAACGAACTACTTGAAAGAGTAGCTTTCCTATCTGAGTTAGTTGAGAAACTACTCCTAACCAGATCAAGCTATGAAATGCGTAACCCTGTACAGGAGGCAAAGTAATGGCTAATAGGTATGTAGATAGAAAGATCTATAAGCTAGACTGGGAGAACCTAGCTAACTTTGGAAAATACTCTAAAGCAGGTGTACCAATCTACGATCCGTGTGTATATCTTATGTGTAATATGACTATTAATGAAGGTATGCTTCGACGTAGTATACAACATAGAATAGGTAAAGCTACTAATATGTTATACAGATTACAGTCATATAAGAGACCGAAAGGCTCTAATGGATATAGAACACATTACGATAAGATACAGAGTGAAACTACTCATGTTATAGTATTAAAAATGCCTGATATGCCTCATACTACTGAAGAACAGAGACGTAGAAAGAACATTGCTATGGAAGAGTTAGAGGATACTTTGATAAAGCTTAACAATCCTAAGTATAATATAAGACAGAAAACCAGATGGGAGATTATAGCAAATGCTTAAACCTGATAACGATAGTGTGAAAGAGAGAATATACGAGGATCTACTAGAGGCTGGATTTGATGAGTATGAGATCGAAGAGCTGGATATGGTAGATAAGATATTCTTTGAAGAGTGTACAGAAGATAAATTATGGGAGATGACTGCTGCAGTTCAGCATGATTTAGACATGATCAACGAAGATGCATTTGGAGGTTAGAATGGCTAGAAAACTTACAGACAAATTAGTAGGCGGTATCTATGAGTACTATCATAAAGATACAAGTGATGTATTCTATAGAGGTTCTTCTGAGAAGGACCTGGATGGTTTAGATGGCTTTCATAGAGTAGGTCATACCTATCAGATATTTAAACAGAAGAACTGGAAGTATACTTATACTGTCTTTAGGTCTAACCTTAGACGACCTATTGGAGATGATCTTATAGTACGTTGGTGTGAAGAACCTAAAGAGATGACTCGTAAAGAGTTGTTAACATTAGAAGGTGAGAAGATTCAAGAGATGATTGATCTTAAACAATGTATCCTTAATCATGATCCTAACCCTTTAAAGTCATTTAAAAAGTATAACAAGTGAGGAGAAGTAGTATGAATTTTATATTTGGAATTATAATTGGTAGTTTTGTTACATTATTTTGTATGCAACCACAACATTTGGGCAATGCATTACATTGGGCAGGCGATAGAATAGGTGATCGTGAGCAAATGGAGATAGAAATTGGTGATTATTAAAGCAAAATACCTTGCTATACCACTACTTGTTCTATGTAATAGTGTGGTTGCAGCAGACGTAAACTGTGATTATAGTGATAAAACTGTTGTTCAGACCACTGGAAAGATAGATGGAATACGTAATTATAGTAGTAAAGTAACTGATTATGCAGAGGAAAAACGCGTTTGTGCAGTAAAATTTGACGCTAAAGTGGGCAAAAAGTGGTATGAAACCAAGAATTTCTACATATTTGGCCCGGATATGAGCCAAACAGAGGCTTGTAACAAGGCAAAAGACAAAGCTAAAGTGAAGGTGCTAGAACAGCATACACCTCAATTAGTAACTAGTGATGTTGAGCATACATGTACTGAGAAGACACCTGTGAAGGTAGTAAAGAAGGATCCTAAACCTACAAGAGAACAAAATGTAGTAGTAAATAAAGATCCTAACGTGTTCTATCATTCTAATGGAAATTGTTATGTAAAAGACACAGCGCTTTACCCACACTGCCATTTATATAATCCGAACTCTGTTAACATGCATAAAAGTAGAAGGCACGACAGCAACGTAAGTCTCATGAAACTTTTTAATTTTGGAACCATGCTTATTGGGCAGTGGTAATAAATAGTTCCGGGAGGGAACGAAAATGATAAAGGTATTTGTAATCATGTTTGTAGTAATATTTGATTACACTAATGGGGCACAGAGATCTATGCATTTAGAATTTGAAACAGTAGAGCAATGTTTTGAGCACAAAAGAGAAGTTGACAAAGATCCATCTAAGTTGTACTATGAAGGTAAGCATATTGAGAACTTAGAATATGGTTGTGTAAGGTATTTAAAAAACTATGTTGAGGAATGTGAAATATTACCAATGGATTTTGTAACCAAGAAAGAATGTATACCGTACTGGGACCACTGGGGTAAACATAATAGAAGTGAAAGTGGTACATATAGAATTGAGGAGTAGATGATGATAATAATATTTGGAGCGCTGTTAGCTATAACATTAGTGTTTAGTGACCCAGCCTACAGTAATGACAGTATAACAATTAAATGTAGTAATACTGTTGACCGAGGTGTAATTATATTGGATAGTACACCTATAATGAATTGTAAGGATATGGAATTAATACAGATGTTTGTAGGTTCTGCTTTATCGTTAGGTCCTATACCTAATATGGAAGCCCTAGCTGAACAGCTTGAGGCTTTAGCAAAAAAAGAACCGAAGACAGACCCACAAGAAGTATTCGAGCAACGAAAAGAAAAGGCTTTTGAAGAAATTTAAAAGATAGGAGTATATTATGAAAGTAAATTTGAAAATAATTAGTATTATGGCTATTGTAGCTATATTAGGAGCATGTTCATCACTTAAAACTGACAATGCAAATAACTGTCTACCAACTGAGAACGAAGAGCGTTGTAAGATACTAGGAAAAGTAGTTGAGAAAACTGCTGATGATGTTCCTGAGTGGATGTTAATACTACCAGATGATGACAAAGCATTTTATAGTGCTGGTACAGCTGTTAGTAGAGATATGCAATTAGCTATCGATAAAGCTAACTTAGCTGCTAAGAGAAATCTAGCAGATAGAATAGGTGGAGAACTTTCAAGTCAAATTAAAGAGTTTGTTATTGAAAGTGGTGATGTGTATAGTAGTGATCTTGTTACAGTTGATGTTGAACGTGTCACTAAGAATATTATGGCTCGTATTAATGTAGCTGGATATGTACCTGCTAAGATGGAGGTATATCCATTAGGTACTATGTATAGAGTTTATACTTTGATTGCATATCCAATTGGAGCACATAACGATATCTTAATTGAGCAGATTAGAAGAAACAGAGCTTTATATGCTCATGTGAGATCTAGTGTTGCTTTTAAAGAACTAGAAATAGAGACTAATGAGAAACGAGAAAGAGACCTGGTAGATCGTGATAATGTCGTAATTGATATTGTTGAATCAGCTGGTGGCTCGGAAGTTGAGTAGAATCATGAACGAAGAAGAAGTTTTAGAACGCGTAGAGAAGGCTTATAAAGCACATAAGTCATCTACAAGTAAATGGGCTAAGAATTACTGGCTGTCAGTAATTGCAAGTCTAAAAAGAAAGTATCCTACCTATTAGGATACAAACCATTAACCAAGGAGTATATTATGGTAAGTTTGAAAAGTAAAATTCTGGTTGCATTAAAATCAGGTAAAGCAGTAAGTGGCAAACAATTTGCTGCTAGACATAACACCTCAGTGACAACTGTTGGTGCTAGGGTGTCAGAGCTACGTAGAGAAGGTTTTGCTATCTACAACAATAAAAAAACTGACTCACAAGGTCGTTCTGCATCATTCTATAGAATAGGTAAGCCTACTAGAGCTGTTATAGCTGCTGGTTATAAAGCATTAGGCAACGCTTAATTTATAGCATAAGTATTAGTAGAGGGGGACTTAGGTCTCCCTCTTTCTTTATAAATATTTACAAACGAGGTTTATTATGGCAAACGAAGTAACTAATCCAGATACAAATATGGATGCAGTAGATAAGAAGGTGCTAAAATTAGCAGCACTGATGGACACGACTATAAGATTTCATTCAGCTGATATGGATTTTGATGAGATGGAAAAGAATTATATTAACACATGGTTACGTAAAGAGAAAGATCCGTTGTTGGTTGTTATACTAGCAACACTAACAGGTGACAGAGATCCTAAAGAAGGGGCAAATGACACCACTGGGAGTTAAAAATGCAGACCGTATTTCAAGTCGCGTTTATAGTAATGTGTTGGCAAGGCGATTGCACTAGGTTCGAAAGTGTACCTTATGCAATGAATGATAGTCCCCAACACTGTGAGAAGATGTTAAGATGGATGTTTACTAATTCAGTAGGCCCACATTACGACGATATAATAGATTTTGATAATAGCAGTCCTGAAGATATAATTATAGATGATGCAGGATGTGAGCCTACTCAAAGGGAACCTCAAGACGGTGACGAGTGGCGTATTGAGAGACAATGGGACTCTCCTAAAAATGAGAAGTTCTTACAAGATCAAAATGACCTTCAATGGCAACAACAACAGGAGCATAATATAGATGACTGAGCGTGTTACAAGTACAGTAAGAGATATAGCATGGGAAGCAATTCAAGATGCTATGATGGAAGTAATGTATGAAGATGAACACGGCCAGGCACATATACCTGAAGAAAAACTGTATGAGGTAGCTTCTAAGAATTCAAAGCTGCCTATACATATTTTGAAATGGGCAGAAGATGAAATTAAAAAGATTAATCAATTGGATTAAAAGATTATTTGGTTATCATAAAGATATTGAAGAGATTGAATATGATAATGAAGATTTACCACCACATGTGAAAGAGTTTATGAAAGAGAGAAATGATTAAAACCTTACCTATACAATTTGATCAAGACAGATTGCTTACAGATTTATATGAGGTAATAGAAACCTTTGATATTAAGAGAGCAGACCAGCTTTGTTTAACATATGCTCCAGATAAACCTAAGCATCCAGATCATAATATATATCAAGGTTGTGGTTCACTAAACTATGAGGTAGGTCTTAGAGGTGGGGAAGATTTAGAGTGGATTAAAAGAAAAGACTCGCTCACTGAAAAAGATTTTACAGCATTTATACCAGAGTTAAAACATACTTACTTTTATCATGTATATGAGGAATTAAAAAAAATATATAATATTGGAAGAGTAAGAATAGTAATGCTTCATCCTAACCGTTGCCTAACATGGCATAAAGATGTATCAAAAAGAATACATATACCTATAATAACTAATCCAGGAAACAAACTTGTTATAGAAGACAATGTTTATTTTTTACCTACTGGAAAAACCTATGAAGTTCAAACCACTAATATGCATTCAGCATTTAATGGTGGTAAATCAAAAAGATATAATTTATTAATGTCAACCGTACCAACTGATATTGAAGAGCAGAAATTTAATGAAACACTCCGATAAAGATAGCTTTTGTGTTCATCCGTGGACTAACCTTATGGTTAATTCAACAGGCTCATATAACTTTTGCTGTGTGGCTTGGGAGGGTGTGATGAAAGATAAAGATGGAAAAATACTACATGCAAGTAAAGATTTACCAGATGAAGTATGGAATGCTAATAGCATACGTAAAGTTAGAAAAGCTATGCTTGATGGTGAGAAATTAGATATATGTAATAAATGCTGGCGCCAAGAAGAGATAGGTAAGCAGAGTTATAGAGAAAGACATAATAAAGAATGGATACAAAGGTTAGGCAAACAAGAAATTGAAAGAAGAGTATCTTATTCATTATCAAATGATTATGCAGTTGATACTCCTCCGGATTACTTAGACCTAAGATTAGGTAACCTTTGTAATCTTAAATGTAGAATGTGCAATATATTTAATAGTAGTCAGATTGAAAAAGAACATATTAAGTTAAGACAAAATAACATGTATGCTGATATATGGACAAAACAATGGTCAACTAATATTAATGATGCACCCTATGATATGAATTGGGTTAATTATGAAAAGTTTTGGGAAAACCTAAACAAGTATGTTCCTGATCTACAAAAAGTTTACTTTACCGGTGGTGAGCCAACGCTTTTAGAAACACCATATAAGTTTATGGATGAAATGATATCGCAAGGTATACAAGACAAAGTAGATATTATGTTTAATACAAATTGTACCAATGTTCAACCTAAGTGGTTAGATCAAATATCTCAGTTTAGAAAAGTACAAATAAATGGAAGCATAGATGGTATTGGAGCAATGAATGATTACATAAGAGCACCATCAAAATGGAAAAATATTAGAGAGAACTTTATTAAGATTGCAAAATTACCCAATGTAAGAATTGGTATGAGCCCTGTAATACAAATTTATAACATACTACACGTAGATAAATTATTAGACTTTGCTGAAGAAGTAAGTCATAAAATTGGTAAAGTTGTTGATGTTGACTTTCTTTTATGTGTACATCCAACATATCTTGACCCTAGTAACTTATCAGATAGAATTAGGGATAAGGCTTTCATGAAATTACAGCGCGTGCAAGACTCATGGATATATAAACAATCTGAAAAAAATGGTAACTCTATTAAAAATTCTGTTGACTCGTATTTAACTTTGTTGGAACAAGAAAGATGTCCTGATTGGAAAAAGAACATGGAAGACTTTTGGAATATGACAAGTATATTGGATAAGAATCGCTCACAGTCATTTAAGCAAAGTGTTCCAGACCTATATGAAATGATGCAAAGTGAGAAGTAAAACATTTTGTATAAAGCCTTGGGTGCATATAGCAACATATACAAGTGGTGAAGCTCTTATGTGTTGTGTGGCTAAAGAGGCAGCCGGTAACCTCAATAGAGATACTATAGAACAAATATGGAACAGTGATCATTATAAGCAAGCCAGATTAAAGATGCTAAAAGGTGAAAAGGTATCTGCATGTACTAAATGTTATGATGAAGAAGCTGGTGGTGTTCTTTCACATAGAGTTATTCAAAATCATCTATGGGAAGATAAAGAAAGCACCAACGAGGGTCATGTTGGTAAAGAAGCTATGGATAAGTTGATAGCTGAGACTAGAGATGATGGTTACTTAGAAACAAAGCCTATATCATTTGATTTTAGATTAGGTAATACGTGCAATCTGCAATGTGTAATGTGTGGTCCTAAAGATAGTAGTAAATGGGTTGGGCTAGCTAAGCAGTTAGGACAGATTGATAAATGGGATACAAGCAAGTTTAATTGGGTTGAAGATCAAGACTTTTGGGATAAGCAATTCTTACCTTTGCTACCAAATATTAAACATTTGATTCTAGCTGGTGGGGAACCAATGTATCTAAAACAGCATGTTCCTTTATTGGAAAAAATAGTAGAACAAGGATATGCTAAAAATATAAAAATAAGATATCATACAAATGCAACTATTATACCAAGTAATAAAATACTTGAACTTTGGAAAGAGTTTAAATTTATAGACTATACAATGTCCATAGATTGTTACGAAGAAAAAAATAGTTATATAAGATATCCAGATCACTGGGAAAATATTGTTGACACATTACATATGGTTGATAGTTCTTATGATAATATTGGACCACGAATGAATTGTACTATTAATGCTCTTAATGTATTTTATATACCAGAGTTTGTTGAGTGGGTAGAAAGTCAAAAGTTTGAAAAGGTGTCACAAGGTACTCAGCATGGTCTTCCATTCATAGGTTATGTTCATGGTCCAACATATCTCAATTGTAAAGTATTACCTGAGCATGTGAAGAAAGTAATAGCTGATAAGTATGATGAATGGTATAAAGGTCGCAAAGAAAAAAATTATAGTGTTGACAGCATTTATGGCATAAAAAACTTTATGCTAAGTGAAGATAAGTCCAAACATTTTAAGATGTTTGAAAGCTACATTCAAAAGATGGATAATATTAGGGGTACAGATTTTGCAAAAACGTTTCCAGAGCTGGCAGCATTAATATGATACTTAATAGAAGCAATAGAGAGAATAAAGAACTTATAACTCCAACGCTATGTCCTATACCTTGGAATATTGAATACTATGAGTCGGATGGTAGAAAGGCAATGTGTTGTAAAGCAACTAGCTATATTGAAGGTGATGCGGAATGGAATGGTCCCCAAGTTAGACAAGTACGAAAAGAAATGCTTGAAGGTAAACAGCCTAAAGCATGTACAATGTGTTTCAATGAAGAAAAATCTGCTAAGGGATTATCATTTAGACAGGAATGGGTTAACATGGTTGATCAAAGAGATCCTGATTTTGTCAAAAATGTTACAACACATACAGATGAAGATGGCCGTTATAATCAAATGCCAACAACCCAACAAATCTGTTTAGGAAACAAATGTACTAATCAATGTAATATGTGCTCGCCTTGGAATAGCAGTGCTATGAATAAAGTATTTAAAAAGATACACGCTGGCTTAGATATGCCTTATGATAAGAATTGGTTTGATCCCCAAAAATACAAATGGGTTGGGGATGATGAGTATTGGATAGAGAAGATTTATCCAAAGCTCCACCATACTAAAGCGCTAATTATAACAGGTGGTGAACCTTTAATTGTAAAAAGGTTTGAGCAGATATTAGAGTATTGTGCTGATAATGGATTATCTAAAAACATGGAGCTACACTTTAATACAAACACAGCACAAATACCAACACCTTACGTTTATGAGTTAATTAAATCTTTTAAGAATGTATTAATTTTAACTTCTATAGATGATATTGAAAAGAGAAACGAATACATTAGATATCCAACTACGTGGGAACAAACGCAGAGGTTTATAGAGTGGGGTGAAGCAACAGCTGACCATATTAATTTAAATATTTTTGCCACAATACAGATCATGAACATATACCACTTGACAGATATACAAGACTATTGGTTTAACCAAAACATTACAAAGTTCAATAAAAATTTAGGTGGGTTTATTATGACTAACCCCTGTCACCTCCCCGAAAAGTTTAGTTCCAGAATATTACCAACAAAATTAAAACAAAAAGTTAGACGTAAGTTTGATAATTGGAAACAAAACCTAAACCAAAACTATTTAGATTCCAATACTGGAGAGGATCCAATAATTACTGAAAATAGAATGTGGGCATTTGAAAGATTGGAACATTTTATAACCAATATGGAAAATGATAATACTCTCTCGCCTCATCTAAATAGAAGTAACGAAGAATTTTATGATGACTTTACAAGGTGGACAATAATGCAAGACAAGATCAGGGGCACTGATTATACGAAGGTATTTCCATGGCTGACAATGTCGTAGAGTATGTAATGGAAGACAGGGATGGTAATAAACATTCTTTGTTCTATTATCTTTATTCCACACCTTTTAAAACCAAGTGGACTAAACTTGTAAATAAAAACCTTAGCAATCCTAACCACAACATATATCCAGATTTTAATAATTTAACATTTGATGATCTTAATAAAATTACAACGGATTTAAAAGAGTGTTGTACGTGGCTCAATAAGCAAAGCTATGGACCTAAGTTACCAGAATATAGTACCTATGACAATCCAAAGTTAAATAAATTACATGAAATATTTGAACATTGGGGTATAATAAGAGATAACAAAAAAGATCCACGTGGTACTATTGAAGCTCAATGGTTTTCTTTAAATGAATATATTCATAGATGTGAGGATGTTCTAACTGCAAAAAATTTACAGACACATTTAAAAATGGGTGGTTTAATTGATATACATCCACTAGGTTTACATAATGATCTTACAGAAGATGATAAGTTATTGTTGACTACTGAATTTAAATGGGGTAAGTTATATTTAGGATATAATACACTTGGTAAAGATTATCTTACAGTAATGCAAACTAATGATACAAGAGCAATTGATAATGATGAAGTAAAACCTCAAACAAGATATGCAGCTGAGAGCTGGCAGTATTTTGGTATAGACCAAATACCAATACAAGGAGCACAATCATTTAGTATATGGTACCAAACACTACCAGAAGCAACAAAGAAAAAAATACCATTAAATAACTTAACATTAGGAAGAATTATTTTAGGTGAATTAATACCTCATATGACACCATCATGTATGGATGTTGATAAAAATCTTTTACATTGGGAGGCTTCAATACATTCATGTAAAGATATATGGAATAAAAAATATTATTCCACCTTTGTAGATGTTGCTGAAATAAAATTTCATCAACTGATACCTGATGAAGTTGAAAACTTTATTGAAGAAAATAAGCAATATGACTGGAGACCAGATCAAGTAACACCACCTAAAAATTTATGGGAAAGTAATTGGCCATGGGCTCCTGTTGATCCCTTTCCAAATTGGAATCAAAGAAGAGTAGAGGAAGAGTTAGAAAAAGTTGATTCACTATTTGTACCACATAGAGCCAATGATAAGATTCATAGTTATTCGCATGAAGGTTGGAGTTCTCTAACACTTCATGGTATTAGTAGAGATAAAACAGAACACTTTGATCGTTATGGTTTTAAAACAGAAGAAGAAGCTAATTATCATTGGATAGAAAATATACCTTGCCCATATATTATAGACCTTATAAAGACACTGCCTTTTAAATTATTTAGTAGAGTGAGAATAATGAAGGTAGCACCAGGCGGTTATATTATGCCACATAATGATACACCAGACGGTGGTGATTATAAAAGATTATTTGGCCCAATGAATATTGCTTTGACACAACCTATCAATTGTGAATTTGTTATGGAAGGTATTGGTGTACTTCCATTTAGACCAGGTAAAGGATTTATACTTGATATAGGCCACAAACATTGTATAGTTAACAAGTCTAATAAGAATAGATATCATCTTATTATTCATGGGATATATAATGATAATGCTAAGGAGATTATAAGATGAATATACCATTAAAAAAGTGGACTATATATACTAGAGAAGCTTGTGGCTATTGTGATATGGCTAAAGCTGAGTTAAAAAGACTTGGCATTGAATATATTATTAAAGAACAGAATGCTGATACTATTAAAGAGCTAACTGAGAAGTTAGATAGAACAATGTTTACTTATCCTCAAATATTTACTGAAGAAGGTAAGAGCGTAGGTGGCTTTGATAATTTATTAGATTATACAGAACAGATGGATTAAATTTATGAGTGTAAGTTTTGAGATTACAGATTCTAAGAAAGACAGAATCGAAAAGAATGAGTTAGATAAAAATGCAATGGGTGGTACTGAGTTAATGAAGTACGGTCTTTTTGAGAGACTACCTAAAGAGCTGATGGATAAGTTTCAAATTATACCATCACGAGTAAGAGATATTGATCCTGATCGTATTCCAATACTATGGAACCATGATCTAGCTGGCGATCCAGAGACAACACATTTAAAAAATGTAAAAGCAGAGGATCTAAAGTTTAAAAAATTAGTATTTGTTAGTCATTGGCAGCTCCAACAATTTAGAAACTATTTAAGTGTACCATATAGTAAAAGTATAGTGTTGCAAAATGCTATTGATCCTATACCAGAACATAAGAAACCTGATGACGTAATTAATATATGTTATCATACAACACCTCATAGAGGTCTTGAACTTCTTATCCCTACATACAAAGAATTACACAAACAGGTTTTTAGTAAGATGAAGAAGCCTGTACATCTTCATGTGTATTCAGACTTCAATATATACGGCTGGCCAGAAAGAAATAAAGAATATATAAAGCTGTTTGATGATTGTAGAAGCCATGACCATATAACATATCACCAGACATTAAGTAATGCAGATATGAAAAAAGAATTAGAGAAGATGCACATCTTCGCGTACCCATCTATTTGGCCTGAGACATCATGTATAGCTCTCATAGAAGCTATGTCAGCTGGTTTACTTTGTGTCCATAGTGCATATGCTGCATTGCCAGAAACAGCAGCTAATTGGACTATGATGTATCCTGTAAATGAGGACCATCACGCCCACTGTAACCATTTTGCATCAAATCTAGTTGAGGCTGTTAAAGTTGTAGACCAACAATTTATGCAAGATAGATTAAATATGCAACAGAGATATACTAATGGATTTTATAACTGGGATGTGAGAGCTATGCAATGGAAAGCAATGTTGGAGGGTTTATTAAATGACTAGTACACAAACATTTGGAAAAGAGCAAGAGTATTTAAAACAAACATCAAGATTACAAATTAATTTAGAATCGTGGGAAGAGGGTGATATACTTCACTACTACCAAGACATGGTAGTTATGTTCCAGGAATTGATGGGTGATGGTATTGCTTTATCTAATAAGGATAGAAGAATAATTAAGAATGCTTATCTATCTTTTGATAAAATATTTAACACAAAGAAAGACTAAATATCAGTATGCTTAAACCAACACCAACAACAATGTTAACAGGTCAGTTTATAGCCCAGCTATCTGTTATACCTATGATAATGTATGCCACAAGTTGGCAATGGATTATTTGTATCATAATGTATTTTGGTATTATGACATTTGGTATTACTATGGGGTATCACCGTTATTGGTCTCATAGATATTTTACATGTAGTAAGTTTTGGGAATATGTAATGTTATTCTTTGCTCATATAATGATGGTTGGTCCTGCTATTGCATGGGTGGCACAGCACATTGAACATCATAAGTTTGTTGATAGTCCAAGGGATCCCCATTCGCCTTCACATAAAGGTTATTTGTATTGCTACTTCTTGCAATCTTTACGAGCACCTAGAATTAAGTATGCTCATCATTTGTTAAGAGACCGTACATGTAAAATACAATTTGATTATTATTGGGAGTTTATTATACTATGGGGTATTATATTAGTTGTACTTGATCCTTATGCATTAATTTATGCATGGTTAGCTCCTGCTGGCTTAGCTAAAATTATAGGATCGTTTATATTTACATATGGTCACCACAGTGGTCGACCACATAACAATACACTATTAGGATTATTAACTTCTGGAGAAGGCTTTCATCAAGTTCACCACCAACACGAAGATAGAGTACAGTGGGGCAAGCTTGATATTGGAGGCCAGATCATCAGGAGAATAGGTAATGTTACGTAAAAGAGATCTACCGGTATGTGTTCCACTTCCAGGTATTAAATTCAATATAGATAAATTAAAGCAAGAGTATAAAACTCTTGATCATATGTTTCGTAATTTGTTTAAAGAGAACGAAGGTATTACTGATGCTCACAATCAAGAGTTTCTAAAAGATTTGAACTCTAATGAATTTTTAGAAGTGGCATTAACAGGATTAGATCCATCCATTGATAAAACAAACATCAATGACTACAAGCACGATTATAAATCAAAACATAATAAAATAAGTCATCCTGCTTTTGATGAAGGCAATTGGAACCATAAATTAGAACATTATAAAGGTAGCTATTTTGAACAAGCTATTGAGAGTCAATTTAAAGGCGAGGCAGTAAGAGTAAGAGTTCATAAGTTATTTCCAGGTAAAGAGATATCACCTCATATAGATTATGATCCATCATACGCATGCCGTGTTATTATACCAATAGAAGGCACAGACGGTATTACTAATGTCTTCTGGGTAGGTAAAGAACGTCAAGAGTATAACTTACATGCTGATGGCTCAGCATACTTTTTAAATACTGGATACAAACATGCAGTATATCACAATGGTGATAAAGATAGAATTGCTCTGGTAGCAACATTCACTACACAAGAGGACTTCAAGTCTATAGCACTTACATGAAACTTATTCCTCCTCATAAAATAATACCTTATCAGCCTCAATACAAACAAGATGTTGAAAGGTTTAGAGAGTTATCTTTTAAAGAAGGTAACGATTCGCTTGCTCATGATAAGTTTGAACTTGAAGGATTTATGGGACAGATATGGCTAGTGTATGTGAATGATGTGTTAATTGGTCTTAGTGCCGTTGAAGCTAGTCACTATACAGGTGATCCTAGTGTAGCTGCTCGTGTAGTTAGACTCCATGTATTAAAAGAATATAGATCTACTGCATTTGGTTTAATACTTCTTCCCAATCAAATGTGGTGGTGTAAGAAGAAAGGTTTTAAAATTATGTGGTGGTCTATAGATATAGACAAGAGAGCTTTGAATGCTGTATACCAGAAGAAACATTTTCCAGTATACACACAGCATAAAGAGGCATGGGATGGTTGGTTCCAAGATTTAGTATTTGATAAGAGAATGATATTCCAAGTTGATCCTAAATCAGACTTATTACAGTTTGTGTATTACTTTAGACTTGAAGATAAAGAACTAGATGAAAATAATTTTGTAAAAGAAGGGTATAAATGGAAACCTAAATCTAATATGTTTTACTATTATCATAATGGAGATAGTAAGTTAATTAAGCGTATGCGCCCGTTTTTGTCTGAGACTCATATTGATCTCGCAACTTAACAAAGCCACCTATCCAGTCATCTCTCTTCTCTACAAACACTTGAGGCTCATCACTTTCAACAGCAATTATAGTTACTAATTGGCTAACAGGTATCTTAAACATATCTTCAAACATAACTGCATAAGCAGACTCTTGCATAAAGTAATTAGATATCCAGTCACGCTTCTTTCTTTTAGAAGATGTTTTAAAATCAATGATAGAAACTTTACCGTCCCACATACCAACTAAATCTACTCTACCAGCTACTCTAAGATATCTACTATACAAAGCCACTTCTAAACCATACACTTCTTGTAGGCGTATATCTAATATAGGTTTGATCTGTTTAAATAAGAAATGATTTATTGGTTCTATAGATCCATAATCTAACTCTACGTTGTTAAGATAGTCTTCACATATCTTATGGACCTTAGTTCCTCTTCTAGAAGCCGTGCCAGCTATTCTATTAGCCTCAGCTTCACCAACTCTTTTCCTCCATGCTACAATGCCATCTTTAATAGCAAGTGATGTCACTGTAGTTACAGACGGATACTTTTCTCCATTGGGTATTTCATAATGCCTTTTACCATTTAAAGTAACAGTACTAAGGTCATTGAATTCCAGATCTTCTTTATGAGGAAACATTATGATGGATCGCCATCTGGATCAAATGTAGCTTTTGGATGCTTGTGCTTAATATTTCTAAGTACATCTTTAAAGTTATCATCAGAATGTCTGGCGCCAGCAACACCTGAAACTATCCTAGGCATTTCTAATATCTGTTCTAGATTAGGATTAGTTTTCAAGTACGGTTCTCTATCTGCCATCTTCATTATTTCTTCAGAGACTTCGCCTGTCTCTTTGTCTCTAAAATTATATGTCGGCATGTTACAGTCCTAAGCCAGGGAAAGCTTTTTGAACTACAGCTTTACTTACACCTTTAATATTTCTTTCTTTCATTTGAATAACTAACTCAGCGTCAGCTGGTTCAATTGATTCTAGAATTTGTACAAATAAAGATTCACGTCTCATCTGTACAATCTTAGCTTGAACAGGTTTACCATCATTTGCAATAAAGTATGAAAAGTTTTTTAACTCTACTATCAATCTACCTTCACTGTCTGTATCCTCATCAAGAGGTCTGTATGGAGGTGTCCCAGGAGGCAGCAACCATGAAATGTGGGGGTTGTATGCTAGTTGGAATATGCCACCTAGATGATCTTTTGTAGCTTGTGGTAGAGCTTGTAAC
>Ga0209279_10000824_pt1 | contig 18272 bp, 22 predicted proteins | sample CoawatmetaG00DNA_3_FD_187508 | JGI IMG/M metagenome (GOLD analysis project Ga0209279, IMG submission 187508) | Marine microbial communities from the West Antarctic Peninsula - Coastal water metaG006-DNA (SPAdes) (version 2) | ecosystem: Environmental > Aquatic > Marine > Coastal ... | reverse complement strand
CCATTACTATGAGCCACGTTAGCAAACCTAGTCAAAGCAAATCTACTTCCGTTGTCATTATTACTATTCATAAAGACTCTTTCCATCAAATACTTTGAAGCACCATATACACTCTCTGATAAGCAAGCTTTGTCTGTGCTAACACCAATGGTTATTGGAACATCATTTATAATACTAGCCTCAACTACATTCAAACTACCCATAACATTTACGTTGCAACCAGCGATTGGATTCTGTTCCATCAAGTCAATATGTTTCATAGCAGCTGCATGAACTACCACATCCGGCTTTACTTCTTTAAATACCCTAAGTAGTAAAGATTTATCCTCTATGTTACCAACATAACATTTTACATCAGGAAACTCCCTCTTTAAATCAGTTATCTTTTCTTCATTCCTACTAATACTGATATACTCATTATCATTTTGTTTGATTAGAGCTTTACCAACTGTTCCTGTTCCGCCTGTTATAAGTACTTTCATTCTAACTCCTAAATGCCATTTTATTTTCGTAATCAATTTTTATATATGGGTGAAAGATTGGTTCTATAAATCTGAATATGTCTTGATCTTGTGAGCCTATTGGATAATCTTTAGGTTCACTAGCTAAATATCCTCTGTAGTCATCCATAGTAACTCCGTGTGGTATAGCATATTTCATACCTTCTTTAATCATCTCTTTAACAAAGGAAGTCTTACCTATATAAACTCCACTATTAAGGTATCTATTTGTATCACCATTCATAGCATGCACCCAATCTTTAACTTCGGGCATACAATTATAACCATCTAATGAAGATGATGACATAAATAAAGCACTACAATTAAATGACTTAAATATATCTATTACCTTTTGTGGATCATCTACAAATATAACATCAATAGCATCACAACACATAAAATATTCAGTAGTGCATTCACCTGAATTAAGATAGTTGTGTAACATCTCAAACTTAAATGTATTTCTCCAAGGTAGTCTATCATCTTTTAATACAACTAAATCTATACCCAAATACTTTAAATTATCTTCCAATATAGAAGTATTTTCATAGCCAGATAGGTGTGGTATTATTCTATCTTCCATAGTTCCTTCGTTCCTGCAAGTGACTATCGTTAAATCTTTTGGATTATTAAACATATTTGGTTTTGTCTGAGATTTAAATAATTCAAAAGCCTGTTTAACCACATGACGATCGTGAATAACAGGTTGTTTTATATCCATCCTAACTCCTCTAATTGTTTCTGTATATTAGATAGGTAATTCTCACCAGCTCTATGATTTCCGATAAATCCTCTCTCACCCTCTACACAATACCTACTTACTCTCTTCATATCAGACAACCATCTTGTACCATCAACTGAGTTGCTATCATATAAAAAATCTCTAAAAGTGCCTGCATGTGTGTTCCAAGCTTTTATACCATCATAACCAGCACTAGCAGTTTCACCACTACGATTTACAATACCATAACCACCATCCTCATACATATTAAATTTATTATCAGGCAACATATCTATCAGCTCTTTTTTATAGAAACTAAAAGAACCTCTAGGTGTAAATGCTTTTGGTAAGCTCTCATTATAACCATTGTCTAAGAATAACCAATCATCTTCTAACTTAACCAACTCTGTATTAAATTGGTGAGCACCATACCTACTTTCTTCTATTGGTTTATGAACCTCAACACCACCTATAATATCAGTAAATAGTTTATCGGATAATATTAGATTATCATCATGTGTAATCAAAACAAAATCATACTCGCTATAATCATAGTGTTCAGACCATTGATTAAAACATTCCATATCACCGATGGTGTTTTCTTCCAACATAAACTTCCAACCAAAATCTTCTATTTGTTTTGTTGTAATTGGATACTTGTACATTAGTTGGTCTAGTTGTGTAAGAAAATCCTTAGCAGTAGATTCTCTTATACCATCCTTTTCATTAATTGCATTTTCATCTTCGGGTGTTCTATGTGCAACACAATAATAGTCTATCTCCCAATCATTAGGAACAATTTGTTTAGACATATTCTCATAGAAATGAGAACTAAAATGCCAACCAGTTGCTATTACTAATATTTTTTTCAAGAGAAATCTAAATTATATATTTCAGTATTGTATATGGCTGAAGCTGAATACTTTACATTACCAGTCAATACTTTGTAACCTATTTTATCTTTAACATCGCACATATGACTACCAGCATGCCCATGAACATCTCTCTCTTTTGAACCACCTTCAAAAAATATTACAGAACCATTATCTACTTGATTCTTTACAGCATCGTAAAGTGTTGTTAACTTTTCACCTGTATTATTAATATCAAAATACATAAAGTCAAAATCTGTAGGATTCTTTATCCAATCAAAGAAATCTAAATTTTCTAAGGTTATGTAATTATCTACACTCCAAGCTCCATATTGAGCTTGAGTCGCACTTTGCTTTCCCCAATATTCATCATCCCATATATCATAAGATTTAATATGAGCATCTCCATTATTTTCTTGTAGAGCCTTAGCCATACATATCGTAGTAGAGCCTGAACCTGGACCAAATTCTATTATCTTTTTAGGTTTTAACTCTATAACCATATCATATAAAATTGGAAGCCATTCATACTTTCCGTGATCGGGATAACTCATTACATACACTCCTTTACTTTATCTATAATGTATTCTAATTCATTAAAAGATAAGCGTTCATTCATTGGTAAACTTACAGTTCTCTTTTGCAATTTTTCAGATTTTGGACAATCAAACTTCGTGCCATTGTTATATATTGGATTTAAATGAAGTGCTGGATAGTGAATACCACATATTATCCCAACGTTCTTCATATTGTTAATAAATTTCTCATTTTCTAAAACCTCTATTGTATACAAATGTTTACTTGTATTTTCATAACCTAATTCTCTATTATAAGTATCTACTAAATACTGTAAACTACTTATTTTTTTATCATAGTTTTCAAAATTATTCATTATGATTTTAGCTTGTATAGCACTCATATAGAATTTGTAACCAGGAAAAGATATACCCCTTTCCCAATTGTTATTAGCAAAGGTAGTTCCATTCAAAACAGCTTCTTTCATCCATTTATATTTTCTATAATCATCTGTAACAATAACACCACCATCGGCACCACCCAAAGGTTTGGTTGGATAATGACTAAATATCATTAAATCATTTGGCTTACATTCTTTTGTAAACTGATTTGGCTCTAGCTTCTGTGCAGAATCAACTACCTTATACGTTCTGAACTTATGTAGCACATATGAGTTTCCAACCCACTCCACATCATCATTAAACTCTATCTTATTGCCACTCGTTATTATAGCATTAGCAACTACAGAAGGCATTATACTTGGTATTTTAACAGTACGTGCCTTCATATATTCTTCCATCTTCATTATTAAGAATATAGCGTTGGTAGCACTGTTAGTAGCACAAGCATATTTAGCTCCTACATAATCTGCAATCTTCTTTTCATATTCAATTACTATTTTATCATGCAACATATTAGAAAATTCTGACGTGTCTATTATGTGATTATTTATATTAAAAAGTTGTATCATTCAATAACCTTTTTCATTTTTGTTGTATCCATAGAACAATCTTTAGCCATATTGACATCAGATATATCTTTTAGATAAATAGGTTCTACATTAGTATTCTCTTCTTTTACAAAATCATAAACTGATTGGGATTTACCACCTACATTTATTATACCAGTTTCATCCAATAGTTTCAGAGTAACCTTAGCAGCATCTTCAATGTACATCAAACTCTTTCTCATATCTTTTAAAGCTTTTGGATGTGGGAATGGTTTTTTGTTCATAGCCATCCTTAATATTAAATGATTATCATACATCTGTACTGCGCACTCACCACCTAATTTAGACCAACCATATTTTGTGAATGGTTTCACAGCATCGGTTTCTTTGTAGTCTCCATCAATTCCTTCATAAACATAATCAGTAGAAATGTAAACTATCTTTTTATTGTATCTCTCACACATTAATACTACATTAGAAGTGCCGATTATATTTGTTTGTATACTTAGAGGTGGATTATCTTCGTGTATAACCATTGGTCTTGTAATAGCACCTGCGTGTATTACATAATCAAACTCATTTTGATGTGAATAAAAATACTCATCTAATCTCCAGTAATTTCTTATGTCAGCTTCTTCTTTTGTTGGTGTTAAGAATGTACAATCCTTATCCTGTTCAACTAAATGTTTACAGAACTCTCCATTACCACCTGTAATTAATATTTTCAACTGAACTCCAAATTATTATTAAACTTAGCTTTTATTTGACTACCTTCCTTATCCTTAGACCAAAACATAACACCTAAAGTTTTTCTATCCATACCCTTTTTAATCTCAGGCAAACCATGCCAAGAATTTTCTGAACATTTGAATACATTTAGCTGATTGAATTTGTATGGAATCGTTGTGTGTTTGTCTTTACCATTATGAACAACCAAATCAAATGATGAATCGTATTCTTCTGACAAACAAAGTATAGCACTGTATTCTCTCTTCCAATCGTTATGTATTCCATGATGACTGGCATCTACATGCATTCCTAAGTAACCACCCTCCCCATTTTTATTAGGAGTTAGCATCATACCACCACCATAGTGAGACATATCAGGAAAACATTGAGTATCAAACCCCATCATTAAATCTGGATTAAAATGTGTAGCCATATAATCTAATACAAGTAAAGCAGGTACTGGTACATTTTCACGACCTAACTTAGAACAATATTGTATTTGACCTGAATCATCACCACCATATTTTATCCAATCGAAGGGCATCACATCATCAAAACTTTCAGCTGCTGCCCTAACCATTGGTTCTGATGGATGAAAGTTTTCTATTGTCATAGATGGGTATGGTTTATCTATTGTGTTTATTTTCATTATTTTTTCCTCATAAAAGATAATGTAGTTGGCCAATGATAAGTTTGTCCTTTTTGATTGGTGTATCGTTCAACTCCTATCTTTGTTTGGCACCATTCCATTTCACTTCTAATCTTACTTATCACATCGGCTGGAATATAGTTTGTTTCTGTAACTTCATCATCATTATTTTCTAAGCTACTTAGTAAATCTGTAGTCAAGGTGTCTCCATCTTGTATAACTTCATAGCCATACAACTCAGGCCATTGTCCGCTACAGCTGTGTAAATCTTCAATAACATAAATACCACCTGGCTTTACTGAATCCCACAAGTGATTTAATGAAGTTTGCATTTGTTCCATTGTATGACCACCATCGTCTATTATCATATCAAAATCACCACCGTGCTCTGATTTAAATCTATTTAAATCTTCTATGTTAGATTGGTCTCCTTTAAACATAACCGACCTATCTAAAAAAGGATTACCTTCTTGCAATCTCTGAAGTTCATCGTAACCATACTCAAATATATCATAACCATATACCTTTGCATTACGAAAATATTCTAACCACAGCCTATGAGACCTTCCTGTTTCTACTCCTATCTCTAATACTTTGGTAAAATCATCTCTGACCTCACTTAGTAATTGATTATAATGCTGAGTATAACCTAATTCTAAAGCATCTACATCATACTTTATAGTTAAATCATTTAATATTCCCATTTTTTATCTCCTTAAATTTTTCATAATCTTCTATGTAATCAGATGAATCATATGATGTATTTGATAAAACCAATAGAACTGAATCACCAGAGTTGTAGATTTGCTCATCCCATATCATTTCAGGTATGTACAAAGCCTTCCACGGTTTATCTAATTTCCAATTCTTTACACCACCCATACCATCGTCACACTTTACATTGATAGTACCACTTATAGAAATGAGTAACTGCTTGGTTGTAAAGTGACTGTGCTTCCCCCTATCATTCTGGTTATGCACACCAAATACATAGAACATCCTTTTAACTTCAAATGGTACATCTCTATCAAATTCAATCGGTGCTAATCTACCATCTGGCTCATCAAAGAACTTTAAGTTAAATCTTTTTACATCATCTATCGTTATCATGGATTCATCTCCCAATCCACCATAGCCATAACAATAACGATTAAAAATTGTATTTCATTACATGTCATTTGTTTTCTCTTTCCCACTCTTCTCCAAAATGTCCAACTGGAACTCTAAACTCATCGTCTGGATTATATTTCTCTGTTAGATAATAAAGCAATATAGAACCTGGTTCTAATGCTTTATAACCATGATATACTCCTGGTTTCATTTCAACCACTCTTGGGTCTTTATCTGATAGATATACAAATTCACAACCATCTTCTTCTGTAGCCATACCAACCTTAAAAGAACCTTTGATACAAGTCCAATAATCTGATTGTATGTCGTGTTTGTGCCAAGCAACAATGTGTTCTGTACTATTAACGTATGAAACATTTATTTGTCCATCTATAACTTTAAAAACATCTAATAACCTTTGAGCTCTGTCATCCTCATTGTAATACATATCATTCTCCTTTATGAAAATGTCATTATTTTTGGCACGTGTGTTATAAATTTTCCACCACCTTTAACAAATTCACTTTCTTTATTTGCAATAACTTCTTTGAAGTTCCAAGCACCTAAGAAAGCGTAATCATATTCACTCAAATTCACAGAGTCTCTATCCACTACAGGTATGTGACTGCCAGGTGCAAGTAAACCTTGTTTATCAGGTGTAGTGTCTGTAATACAATCGATTAAAGAATCATCAATACCACAATAATTAAATACAGTAGTAGATTTTGATGTAGCACCTATACTGATTATCTTCTTACCGTTATGTTTTAGATTTCCTAAACATCTTAATAGTTCATCTTTTGAATCCTGCACTCTTTTAGCAAATATCTCATAAGTTTGAAAATCATCTAAGCCAAACTTCATCTCCTCATCAATGTTTTGCCTAACACTATCTCCAACACCACCAAAGTCTATATGTCTAGCATATATTCTATTAGAACCACCGTGCACATCAAGATTGTCAACACTAAATATTTTTAAACCATTTCTTCTAAGCACATTGTCTAATGCAGTTACAGAGAAAACATGCGCGTGTTCGTCATAGATTTGGTCATATGAACCTCTCTCTAACATTTTGAGTAATGATGGGTCCTCAAATACAAACACACCACCCTCAGATAATAAATTACTTACTGCTGAAAAAGCATCATCTAAGTCCTGTATATGACAAATACAATTAGCAGAATAAATCAAATCTATCTCGTCATGTGTGCTTTTTATCTTCTCTGATAACTCCGTATTCCAAAAGTCCGTATAGCTTTTATATCCCATATCAGCAGTTTTTACAGCAAAATTGTCACATGGTTCTACACAATATGATGTTTCTGTTGGGAAGTTGCTTATAAAAGGACCATCATTAGAACCTATTTCCAATACACTTTTAGGTCTAAACTTCATACTTAATACTTTAGCCGTTTCCTTAAAATGCTTTACCATTGGTGTAGACAATGATGTGTTATATTTATAATCCTTATTAAACATCAGCTCTGGCTTAACAAAGTCTTTCATAGATACTAACTTAGTTTCCTCATCAAAGACTACTTTTAAATCAAAGAAGAACTCGTCACTGACCTCATCTTCTTTTAAAAACTTATTTGCTATAGGTTGTTTACCTAAATCTAAAAACTCTTTCTTCATCTAACTAACTCCTTATTTGTAAATAATAAATCTCTTTGTACTATTATATCTCCATCATAATGCTCACCGACACTCATTCTTTCCTCAAACCCAATCTCATTCATATAGTCAATAGTTTCTTGACTGTCAGGTGCGCCCTCATTATATGGTATGAAAGAAACTTCCAATATAACTGCCTTTGCTCTACTAACTAAATCTTTACCACCCTTTAATATGTCTATTTCAGAGCCTTGCGTATCGACTTTTATAATATCAAATACTGCATCATCTTCAAATAAATTATCTAATATCTGTAGAGTCACTTTACTTTCTTCTACCAGTTGTGGTATATCCCAATAATTAGCCTCTTTGTAATAAGAATTACCCTCAGTATGTGGCTTATCGCTTCTGGTATAAAAGGTTACCTCTCTTTTTTCATCACCCATAGCAGCAATTAGATAACCATCACCGTTCATCATAGCCAACTTATCCAAAGCACTCTCATGCAATGGATTAGCTTCTATCATAAAGATAGGTACATCTGACCAAACTCTTTTTGCCCAACCGTGAAATTGTCCTGTATGAGCCCCTATGTCTAAAATAGCATTGGGGGAAATACCAATCATATCATTGACTTGCTCTAACCTCATTGTCTCACCACTCCTATAAGCCATTTAATCTCTCCAATTCTTTAACTTGTTCACAAACTCTTTTGATATCTTCATAGTATTTACCATGACCTTTTTTTGGATTTTCACCCCACGGCTTATGTAATCCAAATGGTGCTTTGTCATTCAATGGATACATATAACCATTGTCTATTGAAAATCTCAACACATCCTTTACCTTTGGTTTATTTCTTATTCTATCTGTTACAAAATAATCTTCACAAGGATTACCACCCCTATCTAAATATGGTTGTAGTTCATTTTTAATTATATCCAACATATAACTTTTCTTTCTTACAGATAATCCACCATTCATAACCTTTGAATAATCATTGTCTAGCATTTCTAATTGATTTCCCCAATAACCACCGATGAAATCAAAGTGTTCAAAGTCCTCAACTTTATATTCTGAATTAGGACACAGCATTGTATCACATTCAAAGTATAATACAGTCTCACCAACCACCTTATTCCAAAAATCTTCTGTTAGCATAATCTCTAAGCTAGAGTCATCAGCTGATATTGAATCTATTTTCAAATCAGTATATGTTATTTCTTTACCATTTAATAGTTCCGTGTCTGTTACTTTTTTTACATACTCTAAATTGTTAGAGCCGTGAAATATCTGTAAACCCCAACCATCTGGTAATATAGACATAACATTATTAAGAACAAATGGTAATGCCTTATGTTCTCTAGTCTCTACTATAACTGCTACTTTGTTCATAATCTCCTCACTAAAATGTTGTAATCTCTAAAATATAAATAGTCTATATTTGTTCTTAAAAAGCAATCCAGCGCATGAGCAGGAGTTTCTACTATTGGTTCTCTATCATTAAAGCTTGTATTTAATAGTATAGGAACACCAGTTCTTTTTCTGAAGTTGTCTATGAAGTCATAATACCATTCATTATCTTCTCTGCTTACAGTCTGCAGTCTAGCAGAATCATCGAAGTGAACCACCGCTGGAACTTTTTTAGACATACCTTCTTTAAATTTCATAGCAATATTCATATAGGGGCTGTCAGCATCATGAACAAACCAATCCTTTACATATTCTCTAAGTATCGATGGCGCAAATGGTCTAAACCATTGTCTGTGTTTTACCTTTTCATTGACTATACCTTTTGTTTCTGCGTGTCTTGGGTCTGCCAATATACTTCTATTGCCCAAAGCCCTTCTACCAGATTCAGAACCACCACCGAATACTGATACGATTCTCTTGTCAATCATAGACTGTACAACATAGTCATCACCCGCACCTATTACTACTATCTCATCACTCCTTTCATCTAAAGCATTTTGAACTTCATCTTCTGTGTAAGTATAACCCAAATACGGACTCTGATTTTTAGGAGTATCATATATTCTTGGATTGTCTAACACGTGATGCCATACATATCTAGAAGAACCTAAAGATAACCCAGCATCATATGGTATCGGGTCTACAAAGATATTTATACCAGGAAACCAATCTAACATCTTTCCTATCGAAACACAATTCAAACTCACACCACCTGATAAACATAGGTTTTTTACTTTATTTTTCTTAATATATGGCGTTAAAAATCCCCTGATAACTATCTCTGTTTCTTTTTGTAGTGAAGCAGCTATATCAAACCTATTTTGTTCTTTTCCATCAGCCTCTTTCCTTAAATAATCAAAGTCTATTGGACCTACCCCATCGTTACCAAGTAAACCTGTAGTTAACCTATTTTTAAAATGATACCTATATCTATTTGGATCTCCTAAAGCAGCCATTCCCATTACAGTACCAGCTTGGTCTCCTCTTGCATCTCTCCAAGTCCCAAGATTAAATATTTTACTTGTACACATAGACCAATCCTTTCCTAAATTTATCATTTGATTTGGAACTAGTATTATTGGTTCTATTTTATTATCTTTACCCTTCCAAAAAGTAGTACAAGTTACTAAAGATCTATCTTTAGTATAGGGCAATTTAGGATCAACTTCCACGTCAATATCAGATTTTTCATACAACTCGCCATCTAGCCTATCGATACCACCACCATCAATGGTGACAATTAATGCTTCATCAAAGTTGCTAGTAAAAAAAGCATTGGCCGCATGGGATTGATGATGCCCTACAACATATAAGTTACCACCATTTTTTTTCACTATAGACTCACATTTATCAAAAGCGCCCTTTGATGTACCAGATGTACGGTGTGTTGTTATATGTGATATATCATTAAATTCTTTTTCTTGGCGCAAGAAAAATTCAGCTGAGTCACCAACACTATTTTTTATTCTATTAAACCTTTCTAACTCATTGTGTATTGTTGGGATGCCATCTTCTAGTATACTATAAGCCGAATCATGCATATTGTGGAATCCTGCTATTTTCATATCAAAACCTTCGATAAAACTTCTTTTGAAATAAGTATCTTACTTTCATTTATTTTATCATATGTCAATGCTTCATCAATGATTGTCTCCATATCAACACTAAAGTCAAATATAAAGTTTGAAAATTCATCTATTATATCACTCACATCATTTTTCATAAGTTTAGAAATCTTCGGTAAGAAATAACCAAGAGCTAATCCATGAGATACTCTATAATATCCTGTGAGTGGATATGAAAGGCAATGTAATAGATTAGTACCAGCAATTTCAATAGCTTTGCCTGCTTCACGACCAGCTCTTATCAAATCAACATTACCATTACCTTGGTTTCTTAATATCTTTAAAGCTTTATCACAATATTCTATACTTTCTTTTGTAGCTTTCGTAGAGTTTAAACTATCTAAACAATGGCTAACAACATCAAATGTAGTCTGAGCTTTTACATCATATGGTAATTCTAAAAAGTCTGAGTTAATAATAACTTCTCTCGGTTTGTGTCTCTTTATACTACATTTCTTATTCCCATCCCAATAAACAGACCAAGAAGTTTCTGTAGAACCAGCGGCTGTAGTTGGATAGCTAACTATAGGATTCTTAGATAATATCTTTGCTGTGTCTATTACAGCACCACCACCGATTGCTGTAACCTTTTCATAAGCGCCAACCTCATCTAAGATATTAATGTCAGGAGCTTCTTTGACAACTCTAACCTCGTCAAACCCATTCATAAAATTTTTAGTAGACTCTGAACATACTAATAATGTACCATTAAATCCTCTCAACAATTAACTCCTTTATTTGTTTTGTATTCTTTTCACAATCTAATTCTACTCTTCCTTTTTTACCATCTCTGCTTATTCTGAGTATACTATCAATACCCAAATAAGTATCTTCTAACTCAGAACTTTGAAATTCACCAACTGATTCGTGACAGCAATTATCTAAAACATAAACATAAAGGTTACTTAGACTTTTATCTTCTATAGTATGAGTGATTCCCAAATGCATCAATAAAGCAGCATCACCACTCAATACAACTATTTCTTTACTTGTATTAGCAGCCATACCCAATCCAATGCACGGAGCCAATCCCATGCTACCTTGCATATAAAATATATTCTTATTATCTGGATACAAATCATAAACTGCTCTGGATATATAACCAGTGTTGGTTACGAAGATAGCATCATAGTGTTTATCAAAAATAAATTCTATAGCTTTCTTTCTACTTGACATTATTATCACCTTCAACAATTATATAGTTTTCATAACCAATTAATTCTAATATTTTCTTATCCACCCTACCCATTACTTCGTGCTGAGGTAAGGTGTGTCTGTGTCCTATCACTAACAATGGGTGTATGTTGTGTGGTATACATAAACTTGTTAATGGATTTATACAATTACCAAGACCTGAATTTTGTAGATATACACAACTTTTCTTACCAGCCAATTCAGCACCAACTGCGATTCCAATCGCTTGCCCCTCATTGGTTGCAGGAATGTGTTCAAATTCTGATTCCTGTATCTCTTTGATAAATGATTTCAATCCGCTATCAGGTACTCCTGTGAAGAAATTATAACCATCGTCTACAACTGCTTTAAGTATAATCATTTGGTATTAACTCCAAGACTTCCTTTATTGGTAAACAACCTTTGTTAGCCTCATAAGACCTTTTGTTTTCTAAAATAGATTTAGCAGTATTAATCATTGCTGGATAAGAACTTCTTAATAAGTGATTAGCGTAAATAACTACATCCACACCAATATTAATCAATTCTGTTTCTACCACTCTATTATAAGTAGATGGTACAACTACCAAAGGAACTTTTTTCTTAAACTTTTTATAAGAATTACAAAATGATATTATCTCATCAGCATCTACACTTTTACTGTGAATCATAATCCCATCAGCTCCACTCTCAATATAAGTCTTAGCTCTATCTACAGCATCAACAACTCCCTTACCTAATATAAAACTTTCTATTCTAGCTATAACCATAAACTCTTTTGTAATCAAAGACCTTTTACCCTCTGATATTTTATTAGCAAATACATTTGGGTTGTCTTGAGTTTGATTTGATGTATCTTCAAACAAAGAGTTTCTTTTAGAGCCAATCTTATCTTCAATTATTACAGCAGATACACCCATTCGTTCTAAGGTTCTTATTGTGGATGTGAAATGTTCAATCATACCACCATTATCTAAATCAACAATCATTGGTTTTGTTGTAACATCAAATATCTCACTTAGTGTCTGACTAACTGTAGTTATATCTACATACTGATTGTCTGGCTTACCTTTAGAAGCTGAATGGGTTAAACTACTTAACCACATAGCATCGAACTCATCATTTCCCACCTTTGTCTTTTCTACTATCAAACCAGTCAATCCGTTATGGGCTTCCAATACTTTTACAATTGATTTAGAATCTAATAACCTCTTCAACATCTTTCTTCTAATATCAGGTGTTGTTCCTATATCCTTCAAATGATTATGTAATTTAGTTGATGATACCCCCTTTGTATATGGAACATCAATAACTTTTCCACTCCAAGCTTTTAGTTTATCTATCACTTCCTGCCTAACTTGTTTTTGAACTCCCTCTTTCCAGTCATCGCCATGAACAACATAATCTGGTTTTAGTTCTTCTATGTTAGGTATATAATCTAATGTCTTTTGTGGTATAACCTTACTAACACCGACTATATTTTCTACAACTATTTTTCTTTCTTCGTAACTTAGTGCAGGTAATCTTTTATAACCAGCTATGGCAGAATCGGTAAGCAACCCAACTATAACCTCACCATATTTCCTAGCTTCTTTTATTATATTAAGATGTCCGTGGTGAATTAAATCAGCACACATTCCAACATAGACTTTACCCATCAGCAGTTTTCCTAAAGAACCATTCCCAAGGTCCATCTAAAAGATGTTTCTTTAATTTATCATTCTCTGATACAGCTTCTTCAGTTGAAGTTTCTATTTCGTTCTTTGATTTATTATAGATAATTTTTCTTTCTTCAAACCTATCGAATGCTCTTTCAGGTGCTTGAGGTGAGTGAGCTACATATTGTGTATATCTATTTTTATCTAATAATTTTATAGCAGATACTGATGTTCCATAATTAGGATTTATAGCTCCCCTACCATCCTCACGAACATAGATTCTATCCATATCCAAATCATCTAAAATATCATTTGGTAAATTTTTATTATAGATTCTATTCAATACAGTATTTTTAAAATCATCGCACCCTATTACTTCCTTAGTTATTTTATTGTTAGTGATATTATCCTTAACTCCACACCAAGCCAACCAAGAATCAGGTGGTGACATAAATTCGTTTATATTAGGTGGTATTCCATGATCAGCAAATATCCAAAATAAAGAATCAGTTTCATTAAAATCTATTTTATCTATCATATCAACAAACATATCTACTACTAATTCATGCTCAAGAGTTACCTGTTTACCGTTGTAGTTTACAGTTCTTCCTGCAGAAGCATCGTGATAATGATTGTACTTTAAGAATATGAAATGATTTTGGTCTGATGGAAGTTCTTGCATCGATTTAATAAAGTTACTCTCATCTTCTCCTTCATTGTACCCATAGTAAACCATATTTTCAGTTCTACCACAAATATCATCAGGCACAAGTTTAAAAGCTTCACCCATAAGTGGTCGATGAAAGCCAACTGTTCTATGTATTCTAGTAAACTCACCCCTTATCTTTTTATTCTCTACCTCTTCAATAATCGTATCCCCTCTAGTCTCTGGCATAGCATGGATGTGTATCTTCCAATCATCGGGCAACATATGAAAAATCATTTTTTCATCCCACTTTATTGCTCTGTCTTTAGAGAGCAATTTTGAATATGTATGCGAGTGACCAATACCACCGATTCCAAACATTTCAGTTGGTGTATTTCCTGAGAACATAGTTATGAGAGTTGGGACAGTTGAACTACAAGTTATGTGGTCAGAAAAATGTATATCTTTCTTTTCTAATATATTCTTAATTTTTGGATGTCTTGGAACTGTATCGAATAGTATACAATATATCTTCATTATATTCTCCTTTCTAAGTAATGGTCTTGAACATTTTCATGACCTACGTGTAGTATTATTTCCTCTCCACAACCTATGTGTCCACTACCAACACCAAACTGTTTTGGCATTGGATAAGGATAAACTCCTGTATTCCAAGCTGCTCTACTTAGTTGTAAGGGTCCGCGCTTTGGGTTGGTTTCCATTAGCCTCTGAAATTCTTTTAGCCAAATCCTACCTCTTTCATCAGTTGGTTTAAGACCCAACCACCATAAATCATAAGTTAATATATTACCACCGCTTTCATCTTCTCCTATATGATAATCCCCATCGTTTCCTCTAGTATAAATACCATCAACTTTCATCATCTGCCTTTCATTCTGTGGACAGCATATTCCAAACTTTTCTATTATCGGTACTAAAGTCTTTACATCTTCTGAAACAAACATCAAGTCAGAATCCATTGATATAGCAACATCAGCCTTAGAATCTAACAAACCTTGTACTTGGTAATAATCACAACAATGGTATCCCCATTTTAACTTACCACTACCTTCTCTATAGTTCCTATCAAATGGTGTCTTTTCAGGATTTATATACCTAACCTCTATGTCATAATCCTCGCCAATAGACTTATCATCACTATAACAGATTATATTAGCATCTGGAAAATATGTTTTGATTCCTTCATATGTAGGGTGTAGTCTACCTATTGGATTTGCCCATTTCTGATTTGCCTTAGACCTATCTCCAAATTCTGCAAATATTATATCTAAACTCATAATAACTCCTTTATACTTTCATAAACCTCGCCGGCTGATATTAAACTCATGCACTTACCATCATATGGACAAGGAAATTGGTCATAACAATTAAGACATTCTAATTCTTCTCTAACTAATTTCTTACCTAAGCCAAACAGATTTACTTCTTGATGTGGTGTTGGACCAAAAAAACTGACTATTTTTTTGTGTAATGAAATAGCTATATGCAAACCGACTGTATCTCCTGTGACTATGACATCTGAAAGATTAACTAAATAACTGAACTCTTCTATGTTATAACTATCTGTCACATTTATTAAACTGTCAAATTTATTTTCTTCATACAATTTATTATTTCTTTCAATCTCTGACTTTGAACCACATAATACTATTATATTTTCTGAGTCTTTTAATAAGAGCTTTATAAGTTTATTGAAACCACCGTAAGTCCATTTCTTATGTGGATATACAGGACCACATCCAGTATTCAGCAATATTACATTACCTTTCCATTGATATTGATTTTTAAAACTCTCATACTTTTCGGAGTCTAGCTCAAAGTATGGTCTCTCCATATCATAATCTAAATCAGCCACAGCGAATATTAATTCTTGGTAACTTTTTGTATTCTTTGTTTTCCCACCATAGTTATCTAAACAAATGTTATAGTGGTATTTAGAACCATCGTTTAAGGGTACAACATGCCCCTCAGAACTTAAACCATAACCTCTTTTATCTTCTGAATTAAAAGACATCATCATTGATGTGGCTTTTGGATCTTTATCTAAATTTATAATCGTATCGAATTTCTCAAATTGTAATCGTCTTACGTTTTCAGTATTGTATTCTAAAACTCTATCTACAAATGGATTTAAATCTACGAAGAATCTAGCACCCTTAGTAGTAATCCAAGTTAATTCTGAATTTGGATATTTCTTCTTAATTCCTTCTGCTAATGCAGTTGCTCTAACTACATCACCTAAAGCATCCAACTTTATTAATAATATTCTTTCATTGTATGGATTGTGGTGTTCACATTCAAAACAATTCCAAGACCTATCTATCCAATAATACTTACAAGGTCTATCACCTTTGAAGTATCTACATGCCTTCATACAGTAGCCACACCTAATTGACTTACAACTTTAATTGAACATTGTTGAGCATAATCTATTGACTTATAAATATCTTTTGAATTTACATACTCAGCAACCAATCCTGCCATAAAGGTATCACCAGCTCCTGATACATCACTAACTGAAACTTTATCTACTGTAAATATTTTATTATTATATCTACAACCCTTACTGCCCAAGGTAACTATAAGGTTTTCTTTGAATTGATTAGAAGATAGTTTTTTCTCATTTCTTTTATACTCTAGCTCATTAATCTTTATAAAATCAGCTAATAGAATCCAATCACCTATATTCTTTTTTGTATCTATAAACACATTATCATAGTTACATATATATTTTATATTTTCTTCTTTTAAAAAACCTTTACAATAATCTGATATAATGATTGCTTCATATTTATCATCTTCAAAATCAAGAAGATTTAAATCTACAGGTTCACAATAATCATGCTCATCAACTCTAAGAACCATCTGATTTGATTTCTCGTCAATGTATCTTATCTTTTTAATATCATTTGCATTGGTTATGATGTCAACCTCTAAACCAAGAGCTTCAAGATTAGATTTTACATTTTTAGCCATACCACCACTTTCTACTCTACGGATTGGATTGAATACTGGCACAGGAGCCTCTGGACATATTCTTTCTATATTACCATAAACAAAAACATCAGTACAACTATCCCCTATAACTAATACCCTCACTTAATTATCTCCTAATAAATATTCTTTGTATTTTTTAATTCCTTTTTCTAAGTTATGTTTTGGTTTCCAACCGCCCATAAACTTATTCTTGTATGACTTTGTATAAAACTGATAGCCTTCTGGTATTTCAGATTCATCTTTGTATTCATATGGTATTTCCATCAGTTCCAATACATTCTCAAATGAACGAGCTTCTCCACTACCAACTTCATATACTCCATCAGCTACATCATTGAAGATTGGATACATTGTAGCATCAACTACATCGTCTATATAAACAAAATCTCTCACAGGATCCTTTGGAAATAATTTGAACTCTCCCTTTAGATGAGCTTGATAAGCAACGGAAGCCATCTTACCTTTATGTGATTCACCAGGCCCGTATACATTGAAATATCTCAATGCTGTAAACTTTAAGTCTCTTTTAGCTAAACCATATTGCTCAGTAACATATTTAGACCACCCATAAATATTCGATGGTAATCCATTATCTCCTGTGTTAGCTGCTGATGATGAATAAACAACCGGCTTATCATTGATTTGTGCAATATCAAATAACTCCCTACTGAACTCATAATTATACTTCATCATTTCATTTGGGTCTTTCAACATCGTATCTGATATAGCACCAACGTGCAATACTACATCACATAAAGAAACTGCTTTAAACAATGCTGGTTGCCAACCCTTATAATTCATATAATCTTTTTCTATACCAACCACACTAGTAACATCAGGATGTTTCATTAATGTAGTATTTAAACTTTTACCTATAAACCCCTCACAGCCAGTTAATAGTATTCTCATTTATATAACTCCTCATATACTCTCTTCATCCAATAGGTTCTATCTCTACCCATATCGCTTGGTGGTATAGCATTGAACTGATATACCCAACCAGAGTTATATAAGTT
>Ga0209279_10000822_pt1 | contig 18335 bp, 19 predicted proteins | sample CoawatmetaG00DNA_3_FD_187508 | JGI IMG/M metagenome (GOLD analysis project Ga0209279, IMG submission 187508) | Marine microbial communities from the West Antarctic Peninsula - Coastal water metaG006-DNA (SPAdes) (version 2) | ecosystem: Environmental > Aquatic > Marine > Coastal ... | reverse complement strand
TCCACTGCTCTAACCAACTGAGCTACAGGCCCGAAACTTAATCGTCTAAGAAACTTTTTAAATGACTAGATCTACTAGGATGTCTAAGTTTTCTTAAAGCTTTTGCTTCAATCTGACGAATTCTTTCTCTTGTCACATCAAACTGTTTTCCAACTTCTTCAAGAGTGTGATCGGTATTCATTCCAATACCAAATCTCATTCTAAGCACCTTCGCTTCTCTTGCAGTTAATGATGCAAGCACGTCATCGGTTGCAAAGTGTAGACTATCTTCAGTAGCATTATCAAGAGGAGATTCAATAACCGTATCTTCAATAAAGTCACCTAAACTTGAGTCTTCATCGTCACCTATCGGTGTTTCTGTCGAAATTGGCTCTTTAGCAATTTTTAATACCTTTCTAACTTTATCCTCAGGCATATCAAGCTCTTTACTTAACTCTTCTGGAGTAGGCTCTCTACCCATTTCCTGCATCATCTGACGAGATACTCTATTAAGCTTATTTATAGTCTCAATCATATGCACCGGAATTCTAATTGTTCTAGCTTGGTCAGCGATTGATCTAGTAATAGCCTGTCTAATCCACCAAGTAGCATAAGTAGAAAATTTATACCCTCTTCTATATTCAAATTTATCAACAGCCTTCATCAAACCAATATTTCCTTCTTGGATTAAATCTAAGAACTGAAGTCCTCTGTTTGTATATTTTTTAGCAATAGATATAACTAGTCTTAAGTTAGCCTCAACCATGTCTTTCTTAGCACGTCTCATTTTGGTCTCACCCATAGACATGTTTCTATTAACTTCTTTGATTTCTTTAACGCTTAAGCCAACTCTAGTTTCTAGATCGATAATATCTTTTTGAGCAATCACAACGTCTTGCTTAACTTTTTCAAGTAGGTCTTTTTTATACTTCTTCTCTTTCATTAGAGAATCAACCCATTTTACTTTTGTTAGATTTGCAACATAGGCAGCAAGGAAATCTTTTCTAGGCATTCTGGCATTTCTGACAAGTTGCTCTTGAATAAATTTCTCTCTTTCTCTTATCTCACTCAAGCCATCTCTAGCGATTGATGCAATATCATCAAACATTCTTGGGCTGAATTTTAAGAACTGGAATATTTCACCTAGTTTTTCGTGTTCTAGATTTGATTCTTTTGAACCTCTTCCTTTTGATTCTATAGTCTTTAGTGTTTTATTGTATTGACGCTTAATGGCTGTCATTCTTCTTTGAACTTCTTCCATATCCGGTCCAGATGAAACTTCCTCATCCGACTCTTCTGCAGCCGCCGCCTCTTCTTTAGCTCTCTGACTTCCAGGCCCAGCAGATGGAACTACTTCCATTTCTTCTAAGAAACCAGTTAAGAAATCATTGATTTTTTTCTCGCCGTCTTTGACCATTTGATGGTAATTAATAACGAAATTAACAGTTTTTGGATAAAAAACACTAGCGTTTAGTAGGTCTCTCATACCCTCTTCGATTCTTTTGGCAATTTCAATCTCACCTTCTCTAGTAAGAAGATCCACAGTACCCATTTCACGCATGTACATTCTAACTGGGTCTGTTGTTCTGCCTGTTTCATTCTCTACTGCAGCCAGAGCTTCAGCTGCTTGCTCTAGGGCAATATCATCAGAGTCTTCTGACTCTGCTAGTAATAGGTCGTCAGCGTCAGGAGCTGTTTCATGAACTTGAAGACCCAAGTCATTAATCATTCCAATAATTTCGTCAACTTGATCTGGATCAGAGATATCATCAGGTAGATGATCGTTTACATCAGCGTAAGTTAAATAGCCCTGCTCTCTTCCTTTGACAATAAGCTCGGCAATTTTAGAACCTTTTTTAGTTAATTTATCCACGAATCCTTACACTCCAAATATATTAGCTCTATGTTGTGACTAAAAGGATTATTTCAATCTATTTAGAGCTTAAATTTTTTAATAACTTCTGATCTTCTTCTGATAATTCTTCTTTCTTTAGAATAAGCTGTTGTAGCTCTCTTTTTTCAGCAGATGATATTTCTTGCATATTATACTTTTCTTTTAGTATTTCATCCCTATCTTTTTCAGATTTAGATATTAATTCAATACAATCTTGGATCATCGCCCTTCCATCATCTTTTGAAAGTTTTATTTCAGAAACTAAAGCCTCCCCGAATAAATTTTTAATCTTTTCGTTTTCTATTTGCTCAAAAAGTATTGAAGGGGCTGCCTCTAGATTTTCTTTATAGAAATTTCGAACGTCATTTAAAAATAAAAATCTTGAATCTTTCTTAATTAGTTCGAAGACTCTATCTGTTGCTAGAGTGGGATGCTGAATTAAAGCTGTAAAAACACCTAAAACTGATTTTCTCATTATTGTTGAAGGTACTTTTTTTATCTCTTCTTGTTTGGAGTAATCTCTTTTAGAAAATAGAGCATTTCCTGTAAGTAACTTCTCAAAGTCTAGATCGCATATATGACTTAACTCGCTAATATAAGCTTCCTTTAGGGTTGGGTTTAAGATCTTATTGACTAAAGGTATAGCGAATTGTGCAACCATAGAGCGTCCTTCTATTGATGAAAGGTCGTCTTGCTTTTTAACTGTTTGTAAAAAATAGTCAGAGAATGAAGTAGCTTCGTCTGCTAATTTAATAAAAGCATCTTTCCCTTTTTCTTTAATATAACTATCTGGGTCATCTCCTTCTTTGAGGAAAATAAAGTTCATTCTTATGTCCTCTCTTAAAAGAGGTAGCGCATTTTCAACAGCTCTCCATGATGCTTTTTGTCCTGCTTCATCGCCGTCAAAGACTATGAAAATATTATTTGTGTAACTTAGTATTTTTCTTAGCTGTTCTTGGGTGAATGCTGTTCCAGAAGAGGCAACAGAATTTTTTATGCCATGTTGATGAAGACCAATAACATCCATATAGCCCTCAACAAGGAATAATGTTTCTGGACGCTTATTTTCTAATCTAGCCTCATAGAGACCATAAAGCTCATATTTCTTTTTGTATGTCTTTGTTTCTGGAGAGTTTAAGTATTTTGCTTGATCTTTCTTATCTTTAGTTAGCCTTCCACCAAATGCTATATGCTCACCCTTGATATTTCTTATTGGGAACATGAGCCTGTCTCTAAAACGGTCATACATTTCACCGTTATCATTTGATCCAAATAAACCGGAGTCTTCTAGATCCTGCTTTTCATATTTAGGAGATAAAATGGAGTGAAGCGATGGATTTCTTTCCATCGAATAACCTAGCTCAAAGAATTTTGCTGTTTCACCGCTTATGCCTCTAGATTTTAGATAATCTATTATCGGCTTTCCTGCTGGAGATTTTAATTGCTCTACAAAAACCTCAGCGGCTTTAGTATTAATATTAATTGCTCCAGATATGTCTACTGGTTTTTCTTGTTGTGGAACTTCCATACCAACATACGAAGCAAGAAGTTCAATAGCCTCCATGAAATCAAGGCCGTCATGTTTTCTTAAAAAATGGATTGCATTGCCTGACTCTTTACATCCAAAGCAATGATAGGTTCCCGTGTCATCGTAAATCTTGAAAGATGCAGATCGTTCATCGCCACCTCCATGAAATGGACATTTAGCCCAATGAGCTCCACCCCTTCTTTCAATCTGAAGTCGTCTGCCAATAATATCTACGATATTTACTGAGGTGATCAATCGATCGATAAAACTTGATGGAATGGACATGACTATTAACTCTTATTGAACCAGTTATCTATTAAAATTTTTGCTGCGTGGGCATCTATCAAGTCAGTTTTCAATTCACCTAAATTCTGTCTTGCTTCAAAGCTAGTGAGTCTTTCGTCAACGTATTCACATTTCACTTTAGCTAATTTTTCTAGTTTTTTATAAAAAACATCTACTTTCTTCATGATATCACTGTCTGTTCCATCCATATTTAATGGTTTACCAACTAATATAAGCCCTGGCTTCCATTCTTCTAAGATTGCCATGATGTCATCCCAATTTATCTTATTATTTTTACTAAAAACAATATCTAATGGTGATGAGGTCATTGTTTGGGTCTGACCAACAGCTATGCCAATCTTCTTGGTTCCAAAATCGAAAGCTACTATTTGCATTTAATTACTTGAGAAATTCCAATCTCTTACTATTTCTAAAAAACTATACTCGTTTAGCATCTTAGGATCAAAAGGCGCAAAAGGCGCAGATTCTTCTAATATTTTTATAGCCATTTCATCCACAGATATATCTCCAGAAGAGATAAGTATTTCTGATTTAATTAAATTTCCAAACGAATCAATAGTTGCCATTATTTGAACTTTACTATTCTCAAGGATTTTATCTGCAGCTGAAATCATCTTGTCGCCAGTTGATTCTATATTTCTCTGCCAAAGATTTAGGTACATCGCCTCTTCGTTGTTAACCGTTGAGTTGGCTTCTAGCTTTTTTACTTTATAGGCCTGAAAATTATTTTCGTTAACTTCTTTTTTGCTCCACAAATCAGATTCTTCAGTATCTTGAGAGATACTTTCGCTTGACGAGCCCTCTTGACCAATCAAGTCCTCTGAAGCATTCGCAAACTTTACATTGATAATTGATGAGCTTTCTAAAAGAGGCATTTTGTAAAAAGTTGTAAATGTGACCCCAAAAATAAGACATAAATGAATTATCAAAGATAGAAAGAATGATTTGTTAAGAGTTAAGGATCGCTTGCTAACCTTTTGTGCAGATAGTATCGAAGTCATAACTCGCTTAAATATTCTGCAATAGGATTCATTCCTGATTGAGAATAGATTTCTCTCGCGCATGTAGGGCTTGTGATATTTATTTCAGTTAAATACTCGCCTATCATGTCGATCCCTGCAAAATTAATACCCTTTTCTACTAAATATTTTCCAATAATTTCTCCAACCTCTTGCTGCTTCTTAGTTATATCCATAACAACACCCTTTCCTCCGGCTGCTAAATTGCCTTTAAAACTATCGCCCTGGGGAATTCTAGCTAAGGTCTTTGGGAAAGGCTTTCCATGGATAACCAAAATTCTGAAATCACCATCATAAATTTGAGGTAAGAATTCTTGAATTACAATTTGAGTGGATTCATCGTCTGTCATATCTAGCAGAATATCTAAATTATCATCTTCCATATCTTCCATCTTATAAATAGATGAACCGCCCATTCCGTCCAAAGGCTTTACTATGATAATTTCATGATTAGCTTGAAACTCTATTATTTTAGTAATATTTGAAGTTATTAATGTTGTTGGAATGAATTCCTTAAAATGAATGGCAAATATTTTTTCATTGAATTCTTTAATTGAATTAGGTTTATTAAATACAGTAGCGCCTTGCTTCTCGGCAAGTCCTAACAAATGTAATGCGTTTATATAATTAGTATCTACAGGCGGATCTTTTCTCATGAAAGAATAAGAAAAATCTGAGACTTTAATTGCTTCTTTTTTAATGCCTTCTATTTGAGTTGTTCCTGCAGAAATGATGCTTCTAGCGTCTGCAAAAACATCACCTTCTTGTATATAAAGATCCTTCATTTCACATTGATGAGGCTTGTACCCAAGAGCAATAGATTCCTCCATCATAAAAATTGATGTATCTTTTTTAGGATTAAGCCCTTTTAACGGATCCGTAATAAAAAGTAATTTCTTATTCATAGTTAAATTCTACCAAAGTGGTTTTGAATTAAGGTAGAAATTACTAAAGGAGCTGTCTCAGCTCTAAGGACATTCTTTCCTATAAGTCTCATTTTCACGTCATTATTACTTAAAAAGCTCTTTTCCTCTTCAGAAAAACCAGATTCTGGACCTGTTACAAAAGATACAGACAGCTGATCTGTTAATTCTTCTGTTTCAAATGCTTTTATAGCTTCAACATCAAAAGCATAAATACCATCATCGCCACCTACATTGTTTAGTGCGGCACTAAGATTCTCTGAAATAGACATTTTTGGCAGAAAATTTGAGCCACATTGCTTACAGGCATTTATGACAACCTCTTCTGCTTTTTCTGCTAATTTTAAGATATCTTTTCTAGCAATACTTTGATCAATCAGATCAGGTCTATACAAAATTAAATGTGATACACCTATTTCTGTTAGTTTTTGGAGCATGAAGTGAAAGTTGTCTTTTTTTATGAAGGGAACGATGCAGATAATTTTTTCTGCTTCTATATTTAATGATTTAACAGAAGATATCCTTTCGAGAGTTATAGCATTTCTTGATATTGCAGATATTTTACATATTGCAGATGAGCCTTCGCCATCGAAAACATCGACCTCTTCATCAATTTTTAGCCTTAGAACCCTAGTCATATGAATTGACTGAGATTGATCTAAGTCAAAAACATTATTTGTTTCTGATACTGATTTACAATATATTCTATGGATTCTCACACTAACATTATAGCTACAGGTTCAATATAAATGTCAGAGATTAATATAATTTTAATTAGGCACGGTGAAGCTGCTCAATCATGGGGCGATCATCCTGATCCTGATCTAAGTGAAGATGGATTCAAGCAGGCAAAACTTTTAGAGGAGCATTCTGAGCTTCAAAATTTACATTCATATGAATTCGTATCCAGCCCAAAGGCTAGGGCTAAATCCACAGCAATACCTTTAGCAAAGAAATTTAATAAAGAAATTATTATCAATGATATCTTTTCTGAAATTCCTTCAGGAAATATAGATGCTAACGAAAAAAAACAATGGCTCACCAAAACAATGAAGGAGGACATAGGCAGTCTTTCAAAAGAGGTAATGGAATGGCGAATAAAAATATTAAGTCAGGTTTTTGGAATGCGCAAAGATACCATTATCTTTTCACATTTCATGGTCATAAATGCTCTTGTAGGTGAGTTAGCAAAACACCCTAACCTTCTTCACTTTTATCCTGACTACACATCATTAACAAAAATAAGTTTGGAGAACGGGGAACCAAAATCATTTTCAATTGAAGGTAGTAAAAAAACTATCATAAATATTTAGAAATCTATTGAGCAATTTTTAAACAACTGTAAACTTATATTTCTCATTAATAATTCATTCGTTTTGGTAAATAAAAAAGATTCATTTGATAGCTATTCCAAGAAACCTCTTAAAGATGAGGTTAGAAAAGCTATGAAAAGATATTTTGTCCAACTAGATCAGAAAAATATGCCTATTGATGTCTATCAATTAGTTTTAAATGAAATTGAACCACCTTTACTAAATTCAGTAATGAAATTTGCTGGCAATAATCAATCTAAAGCTTCGAGAATTCTAGGCATGAACAGAACTACATTGAGAACTAAATTAAAAAAATACAACATAAAATGATGCATTCAATTAAACCAAAAACTGCCCTTATAAGCCTTTCAGATAAATCTGGATTAGATGAATTAGTATCTTTCCTTGTCTCTCAGGATGTAAAAATACTTTCTACAGGCGGAACTTACAAGGCAATAAAAGAGTTAACTTCTGAAGTAATAGAAGTTTCAGATTTTACTGGCTTTGAGGAAATGATGGATGGAAGAGTAAAGACACTTCATCCAAAAATTCATGCTGGAATTCTTGCAAGAAGAGATAAGGATTTAGAGGTTCTTCAGGAAAGAGGTTATGAAACTATAGACCTAGTTATTGTTAACCTATATCCATTCAAAGAAACTATTGCTGAAGGCTGCTCTTTCGATGAGGCTATTGAAAAGATAGATATTGGTGGCCCTACTATGATTAGATCTGCTGCTAAGAATTTTAAAGATGTTGCTGTGGTATCTAATCCAAATGACTATTCTAGACTTATAGAGGAATGGAAAAATGAAGATGGTATTTCTTATGAATTTAGAAAAGAGCTATCCCAAAAAGTTTTTCAACTTATGGCTGACTATAATTTATCAATATCAAATTATCTTAAGGGAGATTTAGCTAATGAAATTCCTAATTATGATATCGAAAAAAGTGTCTCTTTAAGGTACGGAGAAAACCCTCACCAAAGCGCAAATCTATTTACCTTCTCAAACCTAAAACATAAAAATATTGCTAATGCCGATATCCTTCAAGGAAAAGAGCTTTCATATAATAATATTGTTGATGCAGATGCTGCCTGGGAATGCGTAAGAGCTTTTAATGATCCTGCATGCGTAATAATCAAACATGCCAACCCTTGTGGTGTATCTGAATCAAGCTCTGTCTTTGAGGCCTACGACCTAGCTTTTAAGACTGATCCAACATCTGCGTTTGGTGGAATAATTGCACTTAATAGAACATTAGATACCAAGACTGCACAAGAGATTAATAGCCGTCAGTTTGTTGAGGTTATTATCGCTACCGATTATGAAGAAGGTGCTTTAGCTGAATTTGCTAAAAAGAAAAATGTAAGAGTATTAAAAGTTGATTTACAGCAAGATAACCCATATCCAGGAGTTATTAAAAAGGTATCAGGTGGGATATTAATTCAAAGTGATGATACTTATGCGGTTCCTAGAGAAGATTTAAAATGTGTCACTAAAAGACAGCCTACACCAGATGAACTTGATGATTTAATGTTTTCATGGACAGTAGCTAAGTTTGTAAAGAGTAATGCTATTGTTTACGTGAAAAATAAGCAGACCATAGGCATCGGAGCAGGACAGATGAGCCGAGTTATTAGTGCAGATATAGCCAACTTAAAAGCTAAGAATGAAGGCCTTGAAGTAAAGGGAGCTGTTATGGCTTCTGATGCATTCTTTCCATTTAGAGATGGGATTGATAAAGCTGCCTCAAGTGGTATAGCAGCTATCATCCAGCCTGGAGGCTCTATACGAGATGAGGAAGTAATAGCGGCAGCTGATGAAAATGATATAGCTATGGTATTTACTAGTACGAGGCATTTCAGACACTGATGCAAATACTTGTTATTGGCTCTGGGGGAAGGGAGCATGCTTTGGCTTGGAAATCAGCGCAAGATGAATCAGTTTCAAACGTTTTTGTTTGTCCAGGAAATGCCGGCACAGCTCTTGAAGATAAAATTACAAATATTTCAATTGATGCAAATGACTTTCTAGCAATAGAAAATTTTTGTGTAAGAGAAAGTATTAAGTTAGTTATTATTGGACCTGAGCAGCCATTGGTTATGGGTATGACTGACTATCTTCAAGGCAAAGGAATTAACACATTTGGTCCATCGCAAGCTGCAGCTCAGCTCGAGGGATCCAAGACATTTTCAAAAGATTTTTTTATTAAGTATGGTATTCCAACAGCAGCCTATGCTTCTTTTGATGATTTTGGTTCTGCAAGGCACTACCTAGATACTATTGAATATCCGACAGTTATTAAGGCTGATGGATTGGCAGCTGGTAAGGGTGTAATTATTTGCTCGAATAAAGAAGAGGCTATTGCTGCTTTAAACAGTATTTTTAAAGATCAGGCATTCGGGGAAGCTGGTAGTAGAGTTGTTATAGAGGAATTCCTTGAAGGTGAAGAAGCAAGTTTTATTGCCGTAGTAAGTAAAGATAAAATTATCCCACTTGCAACGAGTCAAGATCATAAGGCTGTAGGAGAAGGTGATATTGGTCTTAATACTGGAGGTATGGGAGCCTACTCCCCCGCTCCTATTATTGACGAAGACATTAATAGAAAAATTATTAAGGAAGTTATGGAGCCAACAATGGCTGGATTAATTTCAGAGGGATCTCCTTATCTTGGCTTTTTATATGCAGGGCTGATGATTAAAGATGGCGAGCTAAAGGTTTTAGAATTTAACTGTCGTTTTGGAGATCCAGAAACTCAACCTATTTTACTTAGGCTTGAATCTAGTTTGGTAGATCTATGTTTGGCAGCAATAAATAATGAGTTAGATTCATATAGTATTAAATGGGCTGATAAACACTCCTGCGGGGTTGTGATTGCATCAGAAGGCTATCCAGAGAACTATGCAACAGATAAAGAAGTTACTCTGCCTGAGCAATATAGCGATGACATGAAGCTATTTCATGCCGGAACTAAACTCGAAGACGGAAAGGTTCTTACCTCTGGTGGAAGAGTGTTTTGCGCAACTGCTCTTGGAGATGATTTAAAAGAAGCCCAAACTAAAGCTTATGAACTGGTAAATATGGTATCTTTTGACGGCGCTTTTAATAGAACAGATATAGGCTTCAAAGGAATCAAATGAGTTTTATAGATAACATAGTTAACGAATGTGATATTGCATTGAAGACTCTATCAAATAAAAAAACTGGGACAGATAGAAACTATCCTGCTGAATCAGTAGAAAAAAATACAGAAACGCTTAGCCAAAAAGAAAAGAATCTTTCTATCCAGCTTATGAGAATTAATTTAGCTGGCGAAGTGGCAGCTCAAGCTCTTTATAGAGGTCAGGCAATGGTATGCAAGGATGTGGAGATTAAGAAACATCTTATTGAAGCTGGAGAGGAAGAAACTGATCACCTTATTTGGTGTAAAAAAAGACTTCAAGAACTCGATGGAAGAGGATCAATATTTAATCCAGTTTGGTATGCCGGATCTTTTGCTATCGGAGCTATATTTGGAAATCTTGGAGAGAAAACTAGCCTAGGATTTGTAGAGGAAACTGAAAAACAAGTTGTGGCCCATATAGATAAACATTTAGAAAAGATATCGAGTAAAGATATAGAAACTATAGAGATTCTAAAAACTATGAGAGAAGATGAAAATATTCATGCTCAACAAGCTTCTGACAATGGCGCTGAAAGTCTCCAAAGTCCAGCAAAAAAAATTATGTCTTTAACTGCTAAGGTTATGACATCAACCAGCGCATACCTTTAAACTAGCTTCTCATCTGCTGCCACTTAACAGGAACTCCTTCTAGCTTGTAGCGATTAGATTCCTCCCTAAGTTTAGTAAATTCTGTTTTAGAGGAATAAACCGTAACTATCAAAGCATTCTCTTTATTGGCAGTGATTCTTAACACCCTGCCCATCCTTTGAATCCTTTGTCTTTTTGATGAAGATGCGCTGAGTATCATGGCTCCGTCAGCCTCAGGCATATCAAATCCCTCATCGAGAGCAGTACAACTCACCAAGACATTTAATTCTCTATTTTTAAAGGCAGTTAGATTGTGTAATCTTTCCTCATCGTTGAGATCTGTATTGTAAATACCAGATTTAAATCCTTTTTTATTTATAATTTTATTAAACTCTTTAGCTTGTTTTTTATTTTCAGTGAAAACTATCCAGCTCTCTCTCTTGTGTTTTAGTAATAACTCAACTCCATAAGGAATTCTATTTTTAGAGTTTTTAACAAGCCTTGCTCTGTTAAAAATAAGCATTTTTAGCGGATAGTCATTCATGTTGCTCCCGCCTATAGTTGCAGCACGTCTCTGAATATTTTTAGTAAATTTTGTATATTTGTCTTCTTCTTCAGGAAGCATCGCTGCATAACCATATAGAAGTTTGAAATTAACAATTACTTCATCTTCTCTTGCATCAATATAGTCATAGTCAAAAATAATATCTCCGAGAATCCTTTTGATAATAATGTAAAAATTATCATCGTAGTCTCTCTCAGGAGTAGCAGATAATCCCAAAGTGGCATGCCAATTATTTGTTAACATTTCACCTCTTTTTTCAGTTCCAATTTTGTGACACTCATCCACAACAAGAAGAGTATTTTCTGCATCAACTTTATTAATAATATTTTTTACTGAATCTACAGTAGTAATGCAAATTTTAGTAACATCCTCAGGCTGCTGTCCTCCTCCATTGATAGTTATATCTTTGCTATCAAATGTCTGGGACATCACTTCGTGCCATTGATCTAGCAAGGCGATAGATGGAACAACTATAAGTATAGATTTTGATCTTTCCTCTTCGAGGTATTTTGTTAAGCAGTGAATAGCAAAGATTGTTTTGCCGCCACCTGTAACGACTTTCACGATACCTCTCTTATCCGCCCACCATAACGGGAATGCTTTTTCCTGCCAATCCCTTAATTTCAAGCAAAGTCTCCCTTCATAAGGCTTTCACCAATAAGAAATGCATGGATATCATGCTCTTTCAATCTATCAATATCATCTTGATTCTTGATACCTGATTCAGCAATAAAAAGATTATCACCTTTAAATAATTGTTTTAGATTAATTGAATTATTAAGATCCACCTCAAATGTTTTGAGATTTCTGTTATTCACGCCGATCATTGCTTGTTTAAAATGCTCTACTCGCCTTAACTCCTCTTCATCGTGAACTTCGATTATATAATCTAGCTCTAAAGTTTCTGCAAGATTCACAAATTGGGTTATTTCTTCATCGGAAAGAACGCTAGCAATTAATAAAATACAATCAGCTCCAATAAGTTTTGCTTCGTAAAATTGATACTCATCAATCATAAAATCTTTTCTAATAATTGGGAGTTTGGTTATGGCCTTAACCTCGATCAAGAATTGATTGCTACCTTGAAAGAAATCCTCTTCTGTAAGAATGGATAATGCAGATGCACCAAAGTCTTCATACTCTTTAGCTTTTTTAATAGGATTGAAATCTTCAGAAATAATTCCAGCACTTGGTGAAGCTTTTTTAATCTCTGCGATTATTGCTTGGTCTCTATTGAGAAGATTTTCTTTAAAATTACCCTTTGGGAGCTTGAGATCTTTAAGCTGAGATTTAATTTGCTCAAGAGAAACATCAGCTTTTTTTTGGATAAGCTTTTGTCGTGTATTTTTTACTATGTCATCAAGAATAGTCATTAGAGATTTGATACCCTCACATATGCAGCTAATTTATCTGCTGCTTTACCGTTATTCATTAAACTAAATGCTAATTCAACGCCGTCAGCTATAGAATCAACTTTTCTAGCTATATATAAGCCTGCTCCTGCGTTAAGTGCAATCATATCTTGGACAGCTGATTGCTCTCCTGCAAAAGCCTCTCTGACTAGCCTTAAACTATCATCAGGTGATTGAGCAATAATCTCATTAAATGGAGAGCTTGATATGCCGAAGTCTTCTGGTGATATCGTATATTGCTGGATCTTATAATTCTTTAATTCTGAGATTTGAGTTGGTCCAGTAATGGAAATCTCATCCAAGCCATCATCGCCATGAACAACTAAGACATGTTCCATATCAAGATTTTTTGCTACTGTTGAAAAGGTTTTAAGTAACTTTTTGTCATAAACTCCAATAACCTGTCTTCTTGCTCCACATGGGTTTGTATGGGGTCCTAAAAGATTAAATATTGTTTTTTTGCCAATGCGTTGTCTTGCAGGCATTACGTATTTCATAGACTCATGATGCAAGGGCGCAAATAAAAATATAAATCCTACTTGCTCAAAAACTTTTATTAGTTTCTCTCTATCATGGGTAATATCAGCGCCAGCTGCTGTTAAAAAATCTGCGCTGCCTGATTTACTAGAGATTGCCTTGTTGCCATGTTTCGTAATTGAAGCTCCACCTGCTGCTGCTACAAAAGAAGATGCTGTTGAGCAATTAAAAGTATGCAACCCTGTTCCGCCTGTTCCGCATGTATCGATATGAGTGCCATCACCTATATCGAATTTAAGAGATTTATCTCTCATTACTGAGGCTGCTGCAGTTATTTCAGGCTCTTTAATACCCTTCTCATTTAACCTGATAAGAAATGTCTCTATATCAGCATCCTTAACTTCACCGGTCATGATGCTTTGAACAGCAGTTTCCATTTCCTCTGCAAGAAGATCTTTTTTATCTTTTAATTTCTCTAAAATATTTTGAATCATAGTGCTAAAAAGTTTCTTATAAGCTCCATGCCAAATTTTGTCTCTATAGATTCTGGATGGAACTGGACACCGTATATTGGTCTTTGCTTGTGTTTAATTGACATAATTATCTCAGGGTTTTCCTCTAATACCCCTGTAATTTCTAACTCATTAGGAAGAGTATCTTTTTCTATAATAAGGCTATGGTATCGCACCACAGAATAGGGACTATCAATACCATTAAAAATATTTTCTTGGTTATGCCTAACTTTTGAAAGCTTGCCATGAAATATTTCTGGAGCTTTTACGATGTTACCTCCAAAAGCTGCACCAATTGCTTGATGACCCAAACAAACTCCCAGCAATGGGACGGTTGACGATTTAATTAAATCAATTGAGATCCCAGCCTCATTAGGAGTGCAAGGCCCTGGTGAAATAACTATTTTTTTAGGATTGAGATCTTGGATTTGCTCTATAGTTACCTCATCATTTCTAACTACTAGAACTTCTTCACCAGAATCACCAATGTAATGAACTAAGTTGTAAGTAAAACTATCATAATTATCTAAAACTAGAATCATGAAATCATCTCCATAGCATCTAAGAAAACTTTAGCTTTTTGCTTACATTCAAGCCATTCATTCTCAGGAATAGAGTCAGCAACGATACCAGCTCCAGCGCCAACATGAATAACATTGTCCTTTATAACAGCTGTTCGAATTGCTATGGCTGTATCAATATCCCCATTCCATGAAATATAACCAATAGCGCCACCGTAAATACCTCTAGAACTAGGCTCAAGCTCGTTAATAATTTGCATCGCTCTTATTTTAGGCGCTCCTGATAAGGTTCCTGCAGGCAATGTAGCCTTAAGAGCATCTACATAATCTAAATCTTCTAATAAATCACCAACTACATTTGAAACAATGTGCATTACATGAGAATATTTTTCAATTATCATCTTGTCGGTAACCTTAACTGAGCCCATTTGAGAGACCCTACCAACATCATTTCTACCAAGATCTATAAGCATTAAATGCTCTGCAATCTCCTTTGGATCATTTAATAAATCTTCCTGATTGATTATGTCTTCTTTATCGTCCTTACCTCTTTTCCTGGTTCCTGCTATTGGTCTAAGAGTTACTTTACCTTCCTCTAACCTGATCAATATCTCTGGTGATGCTCCTACAACCTGACATTCTTCCAGATCAAGATAATACATATAAGGAGACGGGTTTAAATCTCTTAATGCTTTATATAAATCGAAGGGATTTGATTGGAAAGGTAGAAAAAAATCTTGAGCAAGCACAACCTGCATCACATCACCCTCTTCAATATAATTTTTTACTCGGTCAACAGCTTTAAGATAACCCTCTTTAGAAAAATTAGAGTTAAATACCTTATCGCCTGAAGGTTCTTTAAAGCTAAGTTCTGGGATAGTTATTTCATTAGACAAAATAGTGCCAATATCCTCTATATCTATAAGTGCTTCCTCGTAGGTAGTTTTTAAAGGATCTGCATTTAGAATGATTTGGGTTGTCTTATTGATATTGTCATAAACAATAAGCTTCTCTGCTTTGACAAGGTATATTTCAGGCATATGTTCATCAAATTTTGAATCCTTGTGTATAAGATCTGCAATTCTTTTTTCAGCATATTGAGCACTCTCATATGCAAAAAATCCAACATAGCCTCCATAAAACCTGGGCAAATTTTCTATCTCTGGAGCTTTATGTAGGCTCGTTAACTTTCTAATTTCATCCAGAGGATCTATTGATTGAAAAGATGAAATACTAGAGTTAATTTTAGTTTCAACTACATTCCCGGTAACCTTTATTGAATCAAGGCAATCAATTCCAATAATTGAATACTGCGCCCACTTTTCTCCACCCTCAACTGACTCCAATAAGAAGGTATTAGTTTTATTAGCTATTTTTGAATATATAGTCAAAGGCGAGGCATTATCCAAGGAGATTTCTTTAGAAAGCGGGATGATGTTAAATCCTTGATCTACATATTCTTGAAATTGTAATTTACTGATCATTTTGCAAAATTTTATCTATAGTTAAAATATCACCAACATTAATACCTTTTTTCTTAAACCAACCTTGATTAACCTCTAAGGCATATAAAGCCGGCTTCTTAGAACAAACTGACGTCTTGGATAAAGGCACCATATCATAAATATCTATAATTTCACCGGTATCATCTATATAAGCAACGCTTAGAGGAACAAAGGTATTTCTCATCCACATGCATTGAATTTTCTTAGAGTCCCAAGCAAAAATCATTCCAAAATCCTCAGGTAATTCCTTTCTAAACATCAGGCCCTTTCTTCTATCTTGAGACGTATTGGCAATCTCTAGTTCAGAGAAATATTTTTCAATAGGGATAACTTCAGATGCATTAGCACCTGAGACAAATAGAATATATAGAAAAAATTTAAACGATCTTTGAACGAAGTGTTGTAATAGTCTGCTCATAATTATCCGTATTAAAGATTGCGGAGCCAGCTACGAAAGTATCAGCACCTGCAGCAGAAGCTAGGCTAATAGTTTCATTATTAATTCCGCCATCAACCTCTAGGCGAATATCTTTACCAGAGTCATCAATCATTTTTCTTACTTGAGAAATCTTATCTAGTGAGCTGTGAATAAAGGATTGTCCACCAAATCCAGGATTAACACTCATTATTAGAATTAAATCTAATTCCTCAATAACATTCTCAAGAATATGAAGCGGAGTTGCTGGATTAAATACAAGACCAGCTTTACAGCCTTGATCCTTAATTGCATGAATAGACCTATGAACATGTTTGGATGCTTCAGGATGAAAGCTAATAAGATCTGCTCCCGCTTTTATGAAGCTTTGAGCTAAATCATCAACGGGATCAACCATTAAATGAACATCAATAAATTCCTTAACTCCGTAATCTCTTAAAGACTTACAAACCATAGGCCCAATTGTTAAATTAGGGACGTAATGATTATCCATGACATCAAAATGGATCCAGTCAGCTCCAGCCTCTAAAACAGAGACAACCTCTTCACCTAAAGTTGCAAAATTGGAAGCTAATATTGATGGTGCAATTATGTACTTTGATTCGCTCATAATCTAATTTTCGTCTGTAACTGTATTATTAGCAAGCTCTAGGCGATCAATAGTGCCGGTATCTATCCAGCTTTTTTGAGAAAATTCACCGGTAACAGTTCGATTTTGTATTTGATCTTTTAAAACCGAATCCCATATCTCGAAAGAGCCCACTCTTCCATTTAAGTTATTAAAGATAGCAGGATTTATAATTGATATCCCACTCCAAGTTAAATCATTTTGGCCTGTCTTGATCACCACAGTATTACCATCTAGTGAGAAATCACCATCGGGATTATGATCAGGATTCTTTACTCCAACGAGATGGGCTGATTGAACCTCTTGAGTAAGATTCTTAATCTTTATTTCATGACATAAATCTGCATTTACCAATAAAAAATGCTCCTGCCCAAGTAAATCTAGGGCTTTTAAAACACCCCCGCCTGTACCTAGAGGCTCATCCTCCTCAGAATATTCAATATCAACCAATGGAAACGTTTTACTTACATGATCTTTAATCATATGGCTTAAATAAGATGTATTTATTACAAGATTGTTAAAATCATTATCTAATAATATTTCTATATTTCTCTCTATCAGGGTTTTCTTTCCTACCATCAGTAAAGGTTTTGGTATTTCTTTAGTTAAGGGAAGAAGTCTCTTGCCATAACCAGCTGCTAGAATCATAGCTTTCATATTTGAGCCATCTTAATAGACAGCTGAGATCGAACGTCTATGGATAAGAATTGCTTTAATGATTCATAATTTTCGTCTGGAATTAGATCTATTAGATTATCTAAAATCATAGATAAATCTTTTAATCTAAAGGATCTATTATGCTCAATATAAATCTTACTTAAGGTTCCAAGTATTCGCATATTTCTTTGGATAGCACCCCATCTAACCCATTCAAAAATATCTTCTGAGCTAAGATCTAGATTCATGTAATTGATATATTTGTCTAGAGAATTAGAAATCATCTCATCTGAATATTTTACATAATGATCAATTAATAATCCTGCTAAATCAATACCGATTGGTGCTATACATAGATCTTGATAATCTATAATGGCAATCTCTTTATTTGCATCTAAGATAATATTTCTTCTTTCAAAGTCAAAGTGACAATTCATCCAAGGCTGGTCTAAAAGATTTTCTACTGTTTCTTTTTGTAGCTTATGTATATCAGCATGGGGCTCGAGTGACAGGAAATCTTCTAAAAAAATAGTACTTAATTGACTCATTTGATCATCTAAAGTTTTTTCATCTAATTTAGGAATCTGAGGAATATTGGCGGTTTGTAATTGAGATAAAAGATCTAAAGATTTATCAATTAATGAATGGTATTCGGTTAAAGATGTATCTAAATCTATTATAGAAATATCGCCTAAATCTTCCTGAATAGTTACACCCAAATCTTCACTATAAAAAATAAGTTCTGGCGATCTTATGCCAAGATTTGAAAGAAAATTAGAAATATGAAGAAATTTTGTATGTGTACCTTTATCTGGATTCAAGTAACACAATACTTTAGTTTCTCCAGAATCTAAATGTATCCTGTGATACTCCCTCCCACTAGCTTCTAGCTTAAGCGGCTTAGCCTTAT
>Ga0209279_10000821_pt1 | contig 18363 bp, 21 predicted proteins | sample CoawatmetaG00DNA_3_FD_187508 | JGI IMG/M metagenome (GOLD analysis project Ga0209279, IMG submission 187508) | Marine microbial communities from the West Antarctic Peninsula - Coastal water metaG006-DNA (SPAdes) (version 2) | ecosystem: Environmental > Aquatic > Marine > Coastal ... | reverse complement strand
TGAACCATTCAGTTGTGAACCATTCAGTTGTGAACCATTCAGTTGTGAACCATTCAGTTGTGAACCATTCAGTTGTGAACCATTCAGTTGTGAACCATTCAGTTGTGAACCATTCAGTTGTGAACCATTCAGTTGTGAACCATTCAGTTGTGAACCATTCAGTTGTGAACCATTCAGTTGTGAACCATTCAGTTGTGAACCAACTATTTGTTTTTTAATCTAACATACATATCTGCAGTTATTGTTGCCAATCTTAGTGTCAAACAGTATATAATAATTGAATATATTAATACATAATCAAATTTTATATCTTTATCACTCATCAAATCTAGCATAAAATATATCTCCATTAAAAAAACAACCACAAATATTACCGTTATCTGATTTGAAAATCTTTTAAATTCACCATATATGTTGTTTTCATGTATTATATCTTCATATTTGTGATATAAATAATAATAGATAACAAATATTACAGACAAATAGGCTATAATCGCAATATATTTAGGTATCATGTTTTTACTATTTCCACTATTTACGCTTTCTATATACATGTTTACAATCAATGAAACCATTATAATCATTAAACCCGGTTTGTATAAACCTTTTTGTTTCGTTGCATATAATAAGGTTCCTAGTCCATTGGAAAATATTGTCATCTTTTGTAACTCTTTTTTATCATTATCCATCTTTATTAATAAGTTATATTTTATTATTTTATTATTTTATTATATATAATGTTCCAAGAAAACAAAAACTACCTATTTGAAAGAAAAAATGTTTCTATACATTCACAAGATAGAGATATAACAAAATGGCCTAACTCCAACGAATTTGAAGTTAGACTACCTATACAATATAAAAAAGTATCTAGTATTCAACTCGTATCCATACAACTTCCAAAAAAAACACATATTATATCAAACTATAACCAAAATACTAAAATGAATATCGACATATGCAGCAACCCCTATATCATAGAAATTGATGATGGGTATTATACTCCCGAACAAATGGCTATTGCGATTGAAACAAAACTAAAAGAAATCGACGGCGGAATGAACGTTCATTATAACGACATTAATACGTCATTTTATTTCAGTCATACTAATACTGATGCCTCATTTAACATAAAAGCATCTAACGTAATCTCATATTCTAATATATGTCCTACTAATAATGTACACCAATACACATTTAATTGGGGACTTCCATTTTACCTAGGATTTGATAAAAAAATATATAGTTCTACCAGTGGAACTTCACATACTATAATAGGAAGTGATAATTCTACAGCGACCATCCCAGATACATCGCACGTTATTAAAACACCTAATCCAAGTCCGATATTGGGTGAACAAGATGTTTATCTTGAATTAGAACACTATAATTCAATAGACGAAATTGAACCATATTCCGTTGATATCAATAACGACATTACTGATATATCATATCTATCTTGTGTAGCATTAGCTTCATTACGCGGAGAACGTTCAGGAAATTATAAACATATTGAAAATAATAACATTACTCTAAGAGGTAAAAAATGTTTGAATAAAACCAGTAACGATTATAATGGTGTATATAATTCATCGTTTGCTAAAATTCCCATTTCTATTGAAACCGGAACCTATGTATTACATGATAGCTCATTTTTTACAAGTTATTACTTTTCTGAACCACCATTAGAAAAACTGTCAAAACTTAAATTTAAATTTAGATACCATGATGGACGCCTCGTAGATTTTAAAAATTATCCTGTTAGCATAACCATCCAATTGGGTATATTACGCGAGGAACATGATAAAAAAAATACATATAGAATGTCTAATTCCTTTGCGATATAAAACTAAACCATCCCACCAAAATTGCCTATTTCTGAACTTTCCTCTTCCTCTTCCTCTTCCTCGTCATCGAGTGGGCAATCCCACGTATCAAGACCATACTTATTAATTAAGTTAGCCTTGTATTTCTCAGCTTTCTTGTATTTTTCTGTCGCTTCCTTCTTTATCTTTCCAGGTTTTGCGGCACGCTTTTCATTGTTGTGCTCATAGAAACATTCTAACCATGTTCGTAAGTCATTTCTTGCCTGTTTCTGTTCCTCCGACATTTTATTTTTTTTGGTTTGCCCCGTGAGTTTGTCCATAGCTATCTTTATTTTACTTAAAGACGAATAACTCTCAAAACAACCCTCTACTATATGACTATAGAAATATGCTATTATAAAGGACGGAAAAAATACCATCGTCATATATCTACTTATAAAAAAGAATGGTTTCATCGCAGCACGATTTACTTTAGGATTTGGAAATACTATAATTTGTGTTGAAAACACAATAAATATTAATAGTGTTGTTAAAAATGACACCCAAATTCCCTTTAGTATACTCGTTGTATCTGTATTATATAATAGGTCATCTATGTTTAATGATGTAATGTGACGTATGATTAATATAGGTATTATTACAAGACGTAATAATATTATTGAACCATAATATAAGGATAATAAAAATATCATCTTTTTTCTTTCACGACAATCCGCCCCTTCCTCCCAGGCCGCGCTGCGCAATTTTTTTCTTGCTTCACGCGCTAATGCTACATTGCTTAGTATTGGTCCAGGTAGGGTTTTTTTTTGACCTTCGACACTAATACCTGCTACTTCGAGTATTTTGTGCGGAATAATATTTCTTAAAAATAATGTAGGAATATCTATATAATCCAACAACCACTTCCAGAATCCATATAACTCGTCTGGTGGATTATAGTCTGCTTCACTACTGGAAAACCATGAACCTGATAATAGTTTTCCTATTATACGAAGAGGCCAAAAAATAAAGTTTGAAAATTTTCCTTTTTGTCCAAATTTTGCCATGAAATTTGTTATTTTTGTAAATACTCTATCTAAAGGTTCTTGTATCGAAAACAAAAATTCCATTAATCTACCTGATGGTTGCGTGTTTCCCTTATCTTTATATGAACCTGACTTAACACCTGTGCATGCAACTATTATCCTTACATATCTTACAAAACTATACACTATAAACGTTATTATACCCGTGATAATCGGTCCCGTTTTTAAATTAATAAATATTATACCCACTATAAATAATGTAATCATTATCTGCAATATTACTCGTATTGCAACTCCCATGTTTTGATATCCATATGCTCCTACTAATGGAACAAATATAAATGATAATGCTAACATAAAAAAACAAACCCATAATATTTTTCTAATATTTTTATCTACCTCATCTTTAATGTTATCACTCATTTTTTGTAATTTTTTATTTTTCTGTTTTGACGAAATTTTAAACCAATTCGCCCACTTCCCACTAGAAACTAAACTACCTATAAGATAAACATACTTTAATGGTTCCGCTGCTAACATTATCGTAGATGTTAATTTTTCTATTACATCGTCTAATACCAAATATGCTATTAGAAAAAATGGATGTAAATAACATACTGGTATTTTTATACCAGGCATTTTAAACAATGGATTATTACTATCAAACGGCAATAATGTATTAATTAAAAACTCTCCTATACCAACAAGTAAATCACTTATTATTTTGAAAAATTTAGCTAATTCGTCAAACATCTTTACTATTAATATATTAATATATAAATATATAAAATATACATTACGTCTCTAAATAATCTAACACTTTTAGCAACAATTCCTCCTCTTTTGTTAGTTTTTGAAATACTATATTTTCATGCAATCTTATTTGAAATATTCTATTCATATAATTCTTGCATTTTATATGCACACCAGTTTCCTCTATCTCTATACTCAAAATATAACCACCATTTGTTAGCTTTATTTCATCCACATCTTCTTTAATCGATATCCATCTTACATAATTGCCCAATTCTAAATCCGGTATCTCATCCACCAGTCTATAATTAATTAATTTTTCTAAAAATACATCCTGTTCCGTCTCTGATAAATCTAAATCTACAAGTATCGTTTCTTTAAATTTAGCAATTTTATAACTATTTAGCTTTATAATTGAATTATTTTTTCTGTTTTCTATAGCAGCATCCAATATTTCTTGTTCATCCATATTAGGTTATATTAATATTATTTTATAACCTTATAAAATAATATTACATGGGAACATCCTTATTAACCGACCCATCTAATAACATAATTATTTTAGAAAAATTAAAAAGAAAAATTAAAGAAATTAATACAATAAAAAAAAATATAACTAATCTGCTTTTATATGTTTTAGTGTTTTTTATACTACTTGTATCCTTCATAATCGTCTACATTGTTACTTACAATAGAAAATGGTTGGGCAGAATAAAAGTAAAGTCTTTAGTGAAAAATAATTTACCAAGAACTACCCATTCCTAATGCCGCATTCGCCGCCATCGGTTCATCGTCACTCGGAATTAAACCTATACCCGATGCACCTTGTGACGGATCTGCGTCTTGAATGCCTACACTTGACATCTGTTGCATCTGGGGTATTTGTGTACTTGCCGTACCAGGTGTAGGCAATAAATGACTTGCAAAATCATTTGTTACCGGTTGCATCGGAACATGCGATAATGGTTGTGATACCATAAAACTATTTGCATTACTGTTAATGTTGCTAACACTATACTGCTTATTTGTAAATTTATTTATAAACCCTAAACTATCCAATATTATATTTACCTTATCGCCTAATTTTGTTTGAAGACTTAATATTATAACTAAAAATGGGATTACAAATCCCAACATATTTATTTCTCTGTATGAAGTTTTAGTATATGTAGGTAAATATGTTACTATCCGATGAATAATAATCATTCCTAAAAATAAACCTATTACCTGAATAAGCATTTCAAAAATTAATGTCGTGTAGTGTTTCGTCTCATCCGCCTCAGGTATGTAAATTTGGAAAAACTTATTTAATATTACAACTAAAATAAATGATATCAATGTGTATTGAAATAAATTTAATATCTCATTCTTACTATCTATGTCAAATTTAAATACATGATTTACAAATGTATCTTTTATATCTACTCCTGTTTCTTTCATAGCTTCCATATGTTTTATCAAAAGAAATTAAAAATAAAAATACATAATATTTAATGAATAATAACTTGGACGAATACCAATATATTAATTTGATACAAACCATATTAGAAAAGGGATACAATGAGTCCGGGAGAAATGGTAATGTTAAAGCTATATTTGGAACCTCCATGAGATTTAACTTATCTAATAATAAAATACCTATTCTTACTACTAAAAAACTTGCTTGGAAAACATGTTTAAAAGAATTGCTTTGGTTTATAAGTGGTTCTACAGATAATAAAATTCTAAAACAAAAGAATGTTAAGATATGGAACGAAAATGCCTCTCGCGAATTCTTAGATTCTCGCGGATTGCAGCATCTGGAAGAAGACGACCTTGGACCTGTTTACGGTCATCAATGGAGGTTTTTTAATGCACCATACGATAATTGTAGAACTGATTACACAAATAAAGGTGTCGATCAACTTAAATATATTATTGATTCCCTAAAAGACCCTAATACCCGAACCTCACGACGATTAATTATGTCCGCATGGAACCCGCAACAATTAAACCAAATGGCATTGCCTCCTTGTCATGTTTTAGCACAGTTTAATGTATTTGATAATGATAAATTAAGTGTAGCATTATATCAAAGAAGTGGCGATGTAGGTTTAGGAGTTCCATTTAATATAGCATCTTACGCGTTTCTTACACATATAATTGCTCATCATTGTAACCTTAAAGCAACTGAATTTGTTTATTTCTTAGGAAACGCACATATTTACGACGATCACATAGAAACCTTAAAAATACAAAAAAATAATATTCCAATGGAATTACCTACTCTCTCAATTATTAATAAATATGAAAGTATTGACCAGTATTCAATTGATGATTTTGTCGTTGAAAACTATAATCATCATAATGAATTAAAAATGAATATGCGAAAATAATATAAAATTATTTTATTTTAGTAATATTATAATGGCAACACTCGCAGCAGCTAAACGAAGAAGAACACCAGGAGTTCCGGTTAATACACCTGCTCCCGGACAACCTAATTTAATTACATCTAATACCGCAACACAACCAACAGGACAACTTACTCTTCAACAAGCAATATCACTTGTAGGTGGTAGAATTACAAAAGTAGAACAGGTATTAAACACTAATATGAAGGAAGTTGAAAATAAGTTCGGTCAACAAGATAATTATATTGTTGAAAATTTACCTGATATCGATGCAATCAATGTTGCTTTTGAAGATATTAACAAACGTTTATTAAATGTTGAATATACTTCTGGTTCTGCCTCTGCTTCTGGTTCTGCTTCTGGTTCTGCTTCTGGTTCTGGTTCTGATTTAACATCGATGAAAGAAACTTTAAATGGACACGAAGAATTAATTAAAACTATGCAAACTAATTACAATGAAAAATTAGATTTTATCGAAAATTCTATTTCTGCATTGGACAATACAACCAAGGTTGTTTTTATGGAAAGCAACCTTAATAAACTTATGAGCGAGGTTTCCGAACTTAAAATCGCATTAGAAGTTAACCCCAATGAAGAACTGCAAGGTAAAATCTTAACCATAGAAAATAAACTCAATGATATAGCCATTAGCGAAGGCAATTCAGAAAATAACAACAATAGTGAAGAAGTTGCGAACATGGGAACCCGTCTTGACGAAGCAGTTGAACAAATAAATAACAGATTAAATCAAATTGAAGGTAATATCGTTGCATTCAACGAAACATTTAATTCTCGCCTCGAGGCAATCGAAAATAGCGACGCAACTCAATTAACCATAGAAGACCTCAATTCACGTATAGATGCTTTGGAAGTCGCTGATAGTTCGTAAAATATTTCATAAATAATTGTAAGTAAATTTTAATGAACAATTTACTTACAATAGTTATATTCTGTACTGTGTTATATATTTATTTACACGTATATTTTCATATCAAAAAAAGCAATGATTTAGAAGTTTATGAAATAGTACAACCTTCTAAAAATAAATTAGAAGAAATATGCGACCTTAAACAACCTATCGTCTTTAACTATAATAATCAAACATTCATTGATTCATGCAACCCCGACTACATCAATAATCTTTATTACGCATTCGATATTCATATTAGAGGCAAAGAACAAACCGAACTATACACTAAAATACCACTCGGTAAAGCCATTAAACTATTCAAAAAAGATAAGGAGAATACCTACATAACTGAAAATAATCATGAATTTCTAGAAGATACAGGCATGATTAAAGTATTTAATCATAATGATGAATTTTTACGACCTTTCTTAGTTATTAATTGTAAATACGATTTTATGTTTGGTTCTGGAATTACACCCTTGCGATACAATATTAACTATAGAAATTACTTCTATGTTACAAATGGGAAAATTAATATTAAATTGTGTTCGCCTAAATATACTAAATATTTGTATAAAAATAATGACTATGAAAATTTTGAGTTTAGATCACCAATTAATCCTTGGAATGTAGATAAGAAATATAAAAATGATTATGACAAAATTAAATTTCTTGAATTTACTGCAGAAAAAGGCACCATCATACATATACCTGCCTATTGGTGGTATACCATAGAATTCATTGATGACGCATTCGTCTCCGTATTTAAATATAAAACCGCATTTAATGCCGTGGCTATGGCACCTCAACTAATAATGTCTGTTTTACAGTCACAAAATATTAAACATAAAGTTCTTAAAAAATTAGATATTTAATTTAACTCTTCTATATAACCTGGCAGTGAAGATAATAACATGTTTGGTTTATCTACCCAGCGGATCTTTAACGGAATGTCTTTTGCTAATGGTGCATTTGATGTCCATCTTTCTTTATTACATACCACATATAACTTTCTTATACGACTCTCTATACCCCCCTCATTTCTCGGTTGTACATGCTTTACCGCCCATTCAAATTGCATCGCCTGTATCTTATCAGCAAAACCTTCTATCAAACAAATATGCTTCCATCCCGGTCCTTTCGATGTAGTATATTTAGCACCACCTTTAATCTCTCCATTGTGTTGTCGTAATCTTCTTTCGGGCGTAGGCGATACACCAGCATATGTATAATTATTATTTTTTATAATATAAAAAAACCATTTATCCATTTATTATATAATATAAAAAAAATATTCATTTATTTATTTATTTATTTATTTATTTATTTATTTATTTATTCATTTATTCATTTAGAGCGGAGTACGATTGCCACCACCCTTCTTTAGCGGTTGATTACGACTTTTATAATCGGCCGTCCTGCGAAATACCAGTTTATTTGTGTTCTTATCGTTCTTATTTTTTACAATACGCATACGCATTGCGTCAGATTTGTCCGACTTAATATTTTTATTATCAATAATAGTATCAATATTGATACTAATATTATTAGTATTAAGAATTTCAATCATAGACATGATCTTAATGATGGTGAGTTCAGTGTTAGAATACATAGTTGTTTGTTATCAGTATATTTAAACTGATTAATAACTTTCAATTTATTTTTTAATTGACAATTTTATTATATCAATTATAGAGTTGTTATAATATGAAAAAAAATTATATATTTATCGGTCTATAATCTATTATATCTATTCTATCTATTCTATCTATAGCGGAGTACGATTACCGCCGCCCTTCCTGAGCGGTTGGTTACGACTTTTATATTCATTTGCCCTACGAATTACAAGCGAATTTGTGTTCTTCTCGTTCTTATTTTTTACAATACGCATACGCTTTGCATCAAGATTGTTTTTCTTTTTATTATCACTAATCTTATTAAAATCATTCGTGGCAATTCCAAAAGGCGGATTGCAAACAATTACATATTCGCAGTTACGATAATTTCGCTGTTGTTGCGTCATACCAGCGAAGCATTGAATCATCGTCTCATGTGGGGTGAAGCATTGATTCATCATCTTGCGCTCGTAGCACACCACCTCGTCAGAAATAGGATATGCGTAGACCGGGTCGTCAGAAATAGGATATGCGTAGACCGTGAGTTCGGTAGGGTATGCGTGGACAGTGATGAGTTCGGTATTGTAAGACATGGTTGTTTGTTATCAATTCATTTAACCTATTTAGATACTTTCAATTTATTTTTAAATTGAACCTAAATACAAACTATTGGTATTGTAGAAAACCATTCCATGAATTATAGATTTATTTGTAATGATCGGAATTATGAGGATATCAAAATATATGATGACATATCCATGCAAAAAGTAGAAATTACAACATCCTATAAACTTTTTAACCATGACGTCTTTCATATAAACGAAAGTGGTGCTAATGTTATAACGCATTCATGCGTTAGATTATCTACTATGTCAGGGATTTTGATTCTTAAAAATAATAAAACTTACGGAAAAATAAACAGTAAACTACTATATAGATGTATTCCCGATGATAAACGATTGCCTATATTCCTTATTCCTTTTAATCTTGATACAAAAAAATTCTCAAAAGAATATATTAATAAATACGTCATATTTAAGTTCGCAAACTGGGACAATAAACACCCCATCGGTATGCTATCACAAGTTATAGGCAATGTTGACGTTGAAAACAACTATTATGAATATGTATTACATTGCAAATGTTTGAATACATCAATGAGCTATTTTAATAAGTCTATGAATCAACGTTTAAAAACAAAAAGTGTTGACCAATACTTTGATACCATTCTTAAAACTACGTCGCTACAAGATCGTCGCTCAATTAACGTATATACAATAGATTCAAGCAAAACACTTGATTATGACGACGCTTTTAGCATCGTAAATTACGATGATTATATTGTACTTAGTATATACATTGCTAATGTATCTATATGGCTTGATGTTTTAAATCTGTGGGAAGCATTCTCTAGACGCGTATCCACTATTTATTTACCCGATAAAAAACGCCCTATGCTACCTGTTATCCTATCTGAAAATCTATGTAGTTTAAAAGAAGGCGTTGATAAAATTGCATTGGTTATGGACATCAAAATTAAAGATGATATTATTGACATATCTTACCACAATACCATAATTAATGTAAATAGAAATATGGTATACCAGTCCGTTGAACTCCTTGAAAATAAAAATTATCAATACGCTTTTGAAATTACAAATATTCTAAACCAAAATAATAAACTTATAACTAAAATATCTACAAGTATTGAATTTGTAACATATCTAATGTTATTGTTTAATAAACATAGCGGTTCTGTCATGATTAAACATAATAATGGAATATATCGTGGAACAAAACATAATATCGTTTCCTCTACTTCATCAACAACAAGCAAGGCGCCAGACGAATTATCTGAATTCTTAAACATATGGAAAGGAATGAGCGGTGAATACACATCTTATGAGAATGTTAAACCTCATCTTATTCTTAAATTCGATAATTATATACATATAACATCTCCCATTAGACGCCTAGTTGACCTTTTAAATATTACTATATTACAGCATAATATAGGTCTCGTAAAATTCACCACCAATGCCTTACTATTTTATCAAAATTGGATCAAAGAATTAGATTATATAAATACAACAATGAGAAGTATTAGAAAAATGCAATATGATTGTTCACTTCTTCATATGTGCCTACATGATGAAACAATTATCGAAAAAATATATAAAGGATATATTTTCGATAAACTTATGCGAGATGATGCATTATATAAATATATGGTCTATTTACCCGAAATTAAAATGGTGTCACCTATCACTCTTCGCAATGAAATTGATAATTATGTTACAAGAGAATTTAAATTGTTCGTTGTTACAGGAGAAGATAATATTAAAAAGAAAATTAGAATACAAATACTAGATTAGAATACAAATAATTCTTCCAATTATAATATATATGTATAAGTACTTATTTCCATTGACCGGTGTTGTCATTGAATCTATGTCTGATGTTCTCTTAAAATCTTATGTGCAAAATAAAAACACTAATTTCCTTATTTAGGAATATTAGGATATTCATTAACCGCCAATTTTTGTCAAATTACTTAAAATACACAATCTATGAACATCAAATATATTGTGGTATATTTCACACTTTATTATATTATTTTTAATTAGTACATTTTATTTTAAAGAAAAATATAAAAAAAATGATGTGTTAGCATTGATGTTTGGTGCGTTATCACTATATTTTGCATCCCATAAACACAACTAATTATCTTTTATAAAGTGCTTGTTCATATACTTTTGTAAATTAAAATATGTTACTTCCTCTTTACCACAATCTAACAAATCCAACAATTTTGCATCCGGAGATATTATTCTACGGTTCTCTTTGTCCTGTAACGAATGCTCCTTGATATAACGTATCAAATACTGTGTAACTTCGGTGCGCGCTATAAGAGAACCTTCGTCTTTTTCCATAAACGTAATCAGTTTCTCTGTCACTTTCGCAGGTTTAGCAAATCCCGATGGCTTGCGTGTAACCTTTATTTTATTATTATCCTTTTTTGCTTGTTTAATCTGTTTTTGGAAACCACATTCCAACGTTTTTACCTTAGTTTGTATTAAAGATACTTGCTTTCTTAATGAATTTATTAACTCCATTATTTCCGCAGTATCTACATCAATCGTCATTAATATAAATTATATTAGACTATACCTTTTATATCAATTTATTAAAATAAAATATTTTATTTTAATAAATTATTTATTCTTCTACTTCACGCGAAGTATTCATAGACTCATCGCGCGTCCGGGTATTACGAGAACGATCCTCCTGCGGACCACGACGACGTTTCACAAGATACCACTCTTCACGTGGACCGCTTCCACGTACAAGAACTCGTTCGCGTGTATCGTCCCCCCTCCGCTGATAACCACCCGGTTTACCACCGCCACCGCGCGTTCGTTCTACACCGCGTTCTACACCGCGTTCTACACCGCGTTCTACACCGCGTTCTACACCACGTTCTACACCACGTTCTACACCACGTTCTACACCGCCCTCACCCTCCTTACTCTTTTCCGCACGAAGAGAGCGCGAAACGTTGCGCGTTTCACACATTAGTTGCCCGCCATCTAGTCCCGTAACCTCGCCAGCCTGAAATTTATGATCATTGCTTTCAGATTCTATTTTAGTAAAACTAATATATTCACCCTCCACAAGATATTTATATTGTTCAGACCCAACATTAATTGCTGTATGATGCACAAACAAATCTTCACCTTCCGTGTTTGTATCATCCGTGGTTACAGTGATAAACCCGTAACCTGCGCGGCTATTAAACCATTTAACACGTCCGCGATATCTTTCGCTTTTAGTTCCAATAGAGGGTGTTCCCGCATCCATACTCATATGAGTAATCATACAAATTCATCTTTAAGTATATTTGTAAAAATATTATCTATATAAATTAATTTATTATATATATATATATATATATGAAAAATTCTAGAAGAAGACAAAGACAAAGAAGACAAAGAGGTGGCCTCAACCCTCGTGACTTCATGAAAAATATATGGGCGTTGAGGGCCCCCAAGCCCAAATCCAAGCTCAATGCGGGTCCAACTGCTGTCGTTACAGGCGCTGTCGCTACAGGCGCTGTCGCTACAGGCGCTGTCGCTACAGGCGACCCCAGCACAGCAGTTGTGCTGGGGCCGCCTGTAGCGACAGCGCCTGTAACGACATCAGTTGTGCTGGACCCAACTGCTGTCGTTACAGGCGACCCCAGCACAACTGCTGTCGCTGCGTCCGCAGCGACAATAGGAGGCAGAAGACGCTTAACACGTGGTCGAAGACGCTTAACGCGTGGCGGTAAACGCTTAACGCGTGGCGGTAAACGCTTAACGCGTGGCGGTAAACGCAATAAACGCAGTAAACGCAGAAAGAATAGAAATCATCTTACTTTATGATAATTATAAATTGAATTAATATAATAACATAACAATTATATTAATTATTATGGTGACTGTATGCAATAACGATTTTGAAACGACAGAAGAATATAACCTAATATTCGGTAACTATCCATTTGAATTAAGTAATTTCCAAAAACATGCGATTAAAAATATTCGTGAAGGTAAACACGTTCTTATTACAGCACATACTGGTTCAGGAAAAACATTGCCTGCTGAATATTCTATAGAATATTTTGTTGGTATGGGGAAAAAAGTAGTGTATACCGCACCCATTAAAGCTCTATCTAATCAAAAATTTTATGAGTTATCACGACAATATCCTAATATATCATTTGGACTTTTAACTGGTGATATTAAAACAAACCCCGAAGCAGACGTTTTAATTATGACTACAGAAATCCTTAGAAATACACTCTTTCAAAAAAAACTCGTTGATGAACAAGAAAAAAGTATTACACTAAACTTCGATATGGATATTGATAACGAACTTGGATGCGTTATTTTTGATGAAATACATTATATTAATGATGCCGAGCGCGGTAAAGTATGGGAAGAGACAATTATGATGCTACCTAAACACGTGCAAATGTTAATGTTGTCCGCAACACTAGATAAACAAGAAAACTTCGCCAAATGGATATCTGAAATTAAACAGTCAGATGTTTATATTACATCAACCAATGAACGCATCGTTCCTCTGAAACATTGTTCTTTTGTCACTTGTCATTCTTCTATGATTAAAAATATGAAAGATAAAAAACTTGTTGAGAAATTTAATACTATTGTAAATGTTCCAAAACTATTTAAAACTAGTAGTGATCACGAATTTAAAGATAGCGTATATCATTCAGCAAACGAATTGTTAAACTACATTAAAGTAAATAAAGTATTTGTTAAAAGAACCTTCGTTTTAAACGAGGCAATCAAGTATCTTAAAAATAATAATATGCTTCCAGCAATTTGCTTCATATTCTCAAGAAAAACCGTGGAACAATGCGCCAATGAGATTTCGGTTTCCTTATTTGATAAAGATGATACTACACCTACAACCATATTGAACGAATGCCACTCTATAATGATGAAAGTGCCAAACTATCACGAATATTTAAACCTACCAGAATACAAAAACCTCCTAAAAATACTTAAAAAAGGTATTGCTATCCATCACAGCGGAATCATGCCCGTTTTTAGAGAAATGATAGAAATTATATTCTCAAAAGGATATATCAAAATATTGTTTGCAACCGAAACTTTCGCAGTCGGAATTAATATGCCTACAAAAACTGTGATGTTTACATCAATGAGTAAATTTGATGGTTATTATAATAGAGATCTGCTAAGTCATGAATACACGCAAATGGCCGGAAGAGCTGGACGCCGCGGTATTGATAGCGTCGGATACGTACTACACCTAAACAACCTGTTTAATATGCCAACCATTACAGATTATAAATTTATACTTAGTGGAAAACCACAAACTCTCACATCCAAGTTTAAAATACATTATAACCTTATACTTAACCTCATTCAAACAAGTGAAGAAAATAATGACAACATTATGGCAACAAAACTAACTAGTTTTGTAGATAAAAGTATGATTCAAAATGAAATAATGAAAGAATATGACTCTACGCAAAAACAATACGAAGCGGCACAAAATAATATGGAAAAATATAAGTTACTGCTTGATGAATGCGATACATCTGTAGATGTTATAAAACAATATATAGATATTCATTATAAAACCTTGTCAAGTAAAAATAAAATCCGTAAAAAATACACTAATGATATGCAAACCATTAAAACAAACAATAAGTCTATAGAAGAAGATATTGAAATATACAAAACTTACCAAGAACAAATAATTGCTGTTGAAAAATACGATAATCTACTGATTAACATTAAAAATTATACTTATGAAACCATTAACATGCTAATAACGATACTTAATGAAAACGGATTTATCGCATACGATGACAAAACAATAAAACTAACCGTGCAAGGTCTTAATGCTACGCAATTACAGGAACTCCATTGTCTCGCATGTTCAGAACTTATGCATAAGACAGACTTTCTTCAAGATTATTCCATTAAACAAATTTGCGCATTATTCAGTTGCTTCTCTAATATTAAATTAGGTGATGAGGATAAAAATCACTATAGCTCTATCGAAGATGAACAATTAAAAACTCTACTAGCTGAGCTAGAATCACTATACAATAAATATTTTGACATTGAAACATCGTACCAACTTGATACGGGTTGTGATTATAACCTTACATACGATATACTGGTTTATATTATGGAGTGGATAGATGCCGATAGCGAACTACAATGCAAACAGGTTTTACAATCACTATCCCATCACAACGTCTTCTTAGGAGAATTCATAAAAGCCTTGCTTAAAATAAATAATATTGCAACTGAACTTGAAAAAGTTGCTGAAATTAATAATAAAATTGACCTTCTACAAAAACTACGTTGCATCCCAAGTAAAACATTAAAGTTTATAGCAACAAATCAAAGTCTCTACGTGTAAAATATGCTCGTTGCCTACATAAATAATCTTATATTTGTTATAAGATTATTAGTTCCTACAATATTCATAATGAAATTAAGAAATCCTATTTAATTTCGTAAACTCAGTCTTATGGGATTATCTTATTTTTTTTTTTGAAAGTAAAATATTGAATTTGGACAAATATATTTGTCCAATTTGCCTATTTCCTTTTTTAGAATTAAAAAATTTTGGGATTTTTGGTTTATGAGCATAATGCTCTGTTTTGAAAAATCAAATGTTTTTTTTGTTACTGTACTTTTTTTTAATTAAATTTACAAAATTTAAAAATTAAATGTCAATGGATAATATGGATAACGAAAAGTTGCCGAAAAGTAGCCAGGTTTTTTTTACATGTAAGTATTGTGACTATTCAACGTCTAAATTATCCAATTGGAACAAGCATTTATCCACACTGAAACACCGAAGGATAACGATGGATAACAAAAGTAGCCAAAAAGTAGCCGGGTTATGTGATGAGACCATTCAGCGTTTCATATGTGGATGTGGAAAGACCTATAAATACAAAAGTGGTCTCTGCAAGCATAAAAAGATATGTTTACATGGGGAAATAAACAATGAATTAAATAATGTCAAAAATGCAGTTAATGAACAGATAGATAAAGATGCTTTGATACTTGAATTGTTTAAGAAAATGGATGAAAAAGACAAACAAATTTCTGAATTAATACCTAAGATTGGAAATACTACTAACAACACTAACCAATTTAATTTAAACTTGTTTTTAAACGAGGATTGTAAAGATGCAATAAATTGGACAGAATTTGTCAATTCTATAGAGATAGAAATGAATGCGTTAGAAAGATTAAAAGATTCAAATATTACAATCGGTATAACTAATACTATATGTAATAAAATGAACGAATTAGGCATCTATAAACGTCCAATACATTGCGTTGATCTAAAACGACGAAAGCTATTTATTAAAAATGATGAAGATTGGGAAAAAAACGATAACAAAGTTGATGAATTAATTACAAAATGTGATAAACAATTACAACATAAATATATAGCTTTAATTTCGGAATTAGAAAAAAACAACCCAAATTGGGTAGGCACCGAAAAAGGTATGGAAGAATATATGGAGTTGCAAAATAAGGTTTACGATACTATAGACAATGACAAATTTAAGTCTATGCTTGTAAAAGGTATATTAATACCGAAAGAACATAAAGACGAAGCAGTATAATTTAGATTTTATCAACTTTTTTAGGAATACATGCTTCTAATTGCAGTTTTTTTGAATTTTCTGAATCATTATTTATAATACTATTCATTAGATTAGAATAGTTTCGTTTGTTTTTTTTGGGTTTCTTTTTGTTAGATTTAATAGTATTAAGCAATGTAGTTGAATTAGTATATTTAATACTACATTTTTCAATCTCTTTGCATACAGAATCCATATTACAATTATTAATATATATTAATATATAACTCAATTTATAATTTATTTGTCTTAATTAATAATGGATATAATAAAACGATTACCGGATGAGTTGATTAGTTATGTTATCGAATATATCCCTAATTACCATATCATAAATAAATGGTCTAACACATCTATGTATCTTGATAAAACCAATTCTATTTTATATGTTATATCAATATCCCCATACAATTTTATAAAATATAGAAAAAGCCATATTCTTTACGTTATTAAGATGGTTAGTAAATATCCAAATACTAAATTACATCCAACTATTAAATGTTATTTGCATTATAAAAATATAGAAAACGTTGTAAAATTATCAGTAAAAAATGTCGATATACTTACTACATCATGGTATGTTAATAAAAAATATAAAGATATTATTTACTACATCTATCCGACAGCATCGGTAGTGCAAAAGTTATTTAATGGAATAATACAAATGACATTTATTTGCTTTTTAAAATATATATTGTTTTCTAATTTTAACCCAATCTTATTTTGTTTAGCATATGTAAAGGTTTTTTTCACGTGTCTTTTTATTAGACATGTATATGAAAAAAATATTTTATATTAAATTGAAATATAATAATTATTGATATGTTTCAATAACAAGAATGACGCAACAAAATCTATTTCAAAATGCTAAAATTGTTGGTGGTACACCTTATCATGTAGATTTCCCGGACGATTGGATCAATACCGAACACAACGAACAACTCGTATGTGATAACGTTATTATTCCAATGAAAACAGGACCGCGTTTTTGTGGAAATTGTTTAGAAATGGGTGTAGATGAGAATGGTATATTTGTAGAATACTGTTTGAATTGTGATGACTATGTTTATAATGGATCGCGTAGAATTTCAGTACGTTCAACCTCGGTTTACCAACGGGGCCTTGCAGAGATTCAAATCATACACGATTCAAGCACCACCACAAGCACCACCATCAGCGGTTTCGCAAACAGCACCACCAGCGGTTTCGCAAACAGCACCATCAGCGGTTTCGCAAACAGCACCATCAGCGGTTTCGCAAACAGCACCACCAGCGGTATCGCAAACAGCACCACCAGCGGTATCGCAAACAGCACCACCAGCGGTATCGCAAACAGCACCACCAGCGGTATCGCAAACAGCACCACCAGCGGTATCGCAAACAGCACCACCAGCGGTATCGCAAACAGCACCACCAGCGGTATCGCAAACAGTACCACCAGCGGTATTGCAAACAGCAATGTACCTTTGTTTGCAAATTATAATAATTTTACTTCAGATTATTAGATACTAACAAGCTATAAAAGGTTTTTTTGTTTATATATTATAAATGACGGTTAAAATATATAAATTAGATAAAAAAATAGATGACGATAAAATGGAAGAATTATCAGGGAAAATCGTATC
>Ga0209279_10000815_pt1 | contig 18415 bp, 3 predicted proteins | sample CoawatmetaG00DNA_3_FD_187508 | JGI IMG/M metagenome (GOLD analysis project Ga0209279, IMG submission 187508) | Marine microbial communities from the West Antarctic Peninsula - Coastal water metaG006-DNA (SPAdes) (version 2) | ecosystem: Environmental > Aquatic > Marine > Coastal ... | reverse complement strand
CAGATACATGGACACTTGGACAACAAAAAACAAAAATTAACCAAGAGCCGTTGTTTGACGTATTTGATCCTCAATATGTTAGTTTTAGTGACACAACAAAATATCCAAGCTCAGGATTTATCGGAAATAAATTATTCAGTTACAAGAGAAATACTAACAGTGGCGCAGACATAATTTTAGGCTTCGGGTTAAGTTATAGAAATATCAATAACGTTGGCGACATACTTTTTGAAAACAATTATGTTAACGACAAGTTTACATATACAAAAGCTAATGTCGGTGCTGTTGATGTCATCGTTAGAAGCGGGCACGTACACAAAAACAGTGAGCTTGCTGATTTAGTTACCAGAGAATTAAAGAATGGTTGGACAAAAGTATTAAGCGAAAGCAGACAATGGCAACAAGTTCAGTACACTGTTGATGCTGAGTTATTTAGTTTTGAGATTGGAGCCTATCCTAAAGTAGATAATGATCAAGTAACACTACAGGTATTTGTTAACGGAGACTTCCAACCTGCTAGCAATTATGTGCAACTAATAACCAATGAAAAATATTATGTTAGTTTTGTAACAGCGTTAGCACAAGAAGACGTTGTCCTTATTAGAGCTTACAGCGAAACAGTAAACCCATTAGGGTTTTATGAAACTCCTTCTAATCTTGAAAATAATGCTAACAATGACGACTTTAAAGAGTTAACTCTAGGACAGTTACGAAATCACTTTGTTCAACTTACTAGAGAGATACCAACATTAACTGGAACCAGTCTTGGCACAAGCAATGCAAGAGACCTAGACTATAAAAAGTATCCAGGAAAGATCCAACAGCATAGTGCTGGAGTAACACTTCCGCACTACCTTCTTGCTCAAGAAAATAATAGTTTAATTGAATCGTTACGATTTGGTATGGAAGAATATACTAGATTTAAAAATAGATTAATTGACAATATTAACCGACTTGACATTGACCTAAGAAGCCCAGCTACTGCACTAGACAACATCTTAGCATTTATGACTGGTGTAAAAACCAGCGATTTCCCATTTTACTATTCCGATATGTTACCCTGGGGAAGTCAAACAACTACAACAACGATTACACTTGATCAGACTACAGAGAAAGTATTTGAATTTACTACTCAGTTTGATTTAACAGAAATTAGTAATCGTGGCGTTCTTGTTTACATTACAAAAGACACTAATGTTAAAACTCAGCTTATACAAGGGCTTGATTATACGTTTGATTCTATCGAACCAGCAATTACTTTAAATTCATTAGTTGCTTTAGCAGTTGGTGATATTATTGAAATAGTTGAATACTCAAATACAGACGGTAGTTTTATCCCGCCTACCCCAACTAAGATGGGATTATATCCTAAGTTTAGACCTGCTATTACTCTTGATGACACTTACCAAACTGGAACTAGTACTGGGACTGGTCCGTTTAAAATTTATGCAACAGCAGACTCAAGATATTCACAAAGAGCACAAGGGGTTAGCGGATGGTTCTATCCATTGTACACAACAAACGCCGCGGCACAGGCGGCCGATGTAGGTAACGCAGCGCATGCTCATAGATTCGTAGGCAGTGACAGACTGTTCTATATGCCAAATTCTGCAGCGAACCACGGTGCTGTAAACACAGACGGTTATACAGAATATGAAAACTATACTCCGGTTATTCAAGGTCACGACGGTAGCCGCTGGGTTGCATACAAGGATCGTAGAGACGACATTATACTTGAATTTGAAAAACGTGTATACAATAATATAAAAACTCAATATGATGCACAAACCTTTGATATTGCTGAAGTAACTCCAGGGTACTTTAGAAGTTCATTTACGGACCTAGAACAGACCACGCAGATTCATACGCAATACATATCGAGTTGGGCAAACAAAAATGCATTAGATATTTCTACAAATACTGTGCATGATGCAAATAACTCTTTTACTTGGAATTATAGCGATTCTGTAGTTGCTGGTACTACCACTAGACTGCCTGGATTTTGGAGAGGGATTTATCATTGGATATACGATACAGAAACTCCACACTTAACTCCCTGGGAAATGCTTGGTATTTACGAGAAACCAGACTGGTGGGATGCAAGATACGGAGTCGCTCCTTATACTCGCGGTAACCGTGTTTTGTGGGAAGACTTAGAAGCAGGTAAAATTTACAATGGATCAGGAAGAGATGCAACGCATACTATCAATCTACTTCGCGTCCGCACTGGCTTAACAAATATGATCCCAACTAACGACCAGGGACAACTGCTTGCCCCTAATCAATACCTAACTCAAGGAGCAATTTCTACTAATACAGAAAGAAGCTGGAGAATTGGCGATTATGCTCCGGTAGAAGCTGCTTGGAGACGTAGCAGTGAAATGCCTTTTGCAATGCAAATTATTTCAGCATTAAAACGTCCAGCAAAGTACATGACACTGTTATGGGATACAAACCTAGTTGAGTACAACAAAGATTATGACCAAATACTTCAGCGTTACAAGAGTTACAGAGCTAGTATTGCAGCCTTTAGAGTCAACGGAGTAGTACAGACAAACTCTACTGTAGTTGATAGAGTGGAAGGTTACAATCAGTTTATTTCTAATTTCTTCCAATACACTAGTTTAAATCTTGTTGCATTAAGATCAACAATTCAAAATTTAAAACTTAAACTAATATATGCAGTAGGCGGATTTACAGACTTAACGTTGTCTAAGATGCTCATAGAGTCTTCTAGTCCTAGCAGTACTGGAAGCAATATCTTTATTCCAGACGAAAACATGAGCGTTTATCTTAATAAGAGTACACCGTTAGAAAGAGTATTCTACAGTGGTGTTAGCATTATTAAACGAGCCAATGGTTACGAGATTCGTGGATATGATACAAAAAATCCATTTTTTAAGATTGTTCCTAGTATCCGCAGCGACAAGAAAAGCATTATAACTGTTGGTAGTGCCAGCGCAGTAATCTACAGTGATAGCCTGAACTATATTACTAGTGTTCCTTACGGTACTGTAATTGCAAGTGTTCAACAAGTTTGCGATTTCCTAATTGCGTATGCAAGGTACTTAAAAGTAAAAGGCTTTACCTTTGACACTGTTAACAGTGACGGCAAAACTGTTGATTTTGAAAATACAGTTTCTGAATTCTTATTCTGGACACAACAAGGCTGGGGAAATAACTCAGTATTCGGCGCAAGTCCTGCATACAAAACTTTAGTAATTGACCGAGAGCTAACAACTCTAGATGATTTAAGTAAAACTGGATCACTTAAAAATACTGATAGCAAAGCAATCCGTCCTACACAGTATAACGTAGAAAGAATTGATAATAGAACTACTATTACTGTTGATGACAGCAAAGACTATTTGTATGCTGCTCAAGTTGATCCAATTCAATACGAGCATTATATTGTATTGGACAATACAACTATATTTAATGACATCATTTACCAGCCTGAACTAGGAAATAGACAGGCACGAGTAAAGTTCGTTGGATATAAATCAGGAAGTTGGAACGGTACGTTGCATGCTCCAGGATTTATTATTAACAAGAATGAGTTTAATGTTTGGACACAGAACACAGATTACAAAAAAGCAGACATAGTAACTCACAATAAAAAACTCTTTGTTGCTACAGATAACCACGAAGGTCAGTCTAAGTTTGATTTTAATAACTGGCGCCCAGTAGATAATATGAAAACTGGAATGTTGCCTAACATAACACAAAAAGTTGATAGATTTAATAAGTTTTATGACTTTAATGAAACTAACTTAGAAAATACTCTTGACCAAGCCGCTAAAGGACAGATTGGATTTAGAAAAAGAGATTATTTAGACCAACTTGGGTTAGATGATGTTAGCCAAGTTAAGTTTTATCAGGGAATGATTAAAACTAAAGGAACGCCCAACGTTATTGATAAGTTAATTGGTGCTAATTTAACTAACACGGTCTCCGGCACCAAAAGTCTAGATCAAGAAATTACCTTCTATGAAGAGTGGGGATTCCGGGTTGGCGAATACGGTAGTATTGACAGTAATCAAGTTATTGACCTTGTTATTGACGAAGCCCGTGTCCAAGAAAACCAAACAGTGGTTCAACTATTAGATAGCGGCGACACAGCAGACTCAGACTACTACACGTTTAAAAAGAAGGATATTTACAAGTTACCTAATAATTTTAGCAAAAATATTTTCTTTACTAGAGATGCAAATGTTAAGAAAACTGATATTGTTGGTGCTGGACATCCAAGACTAGATGACGTAAGTTATACACTGTTTGATCTAAACAACATTGCAGAACTTAACATTGACATTGATAAGATTGGACGCGGCACAACTATTTGGACAGCTAAAAACGACTTTGATTGGAACGTATACAGGGTTACAGAAGTAGGGGTAGAGATCAGTGAGGTGGCACAGGGCGCCAACGGATTTATTACGTTAACTGCTACAGCAAATCACGGCCTTGTTAAAAACGATATTGTCCTAATTAAGACAAACAATGAAGTTGTTAAGGGTTTTAAAACTGTTAGTAGCATTGACTCGCCGCGCACGTTTAATGTTAGCATTGGTAATGATGTTGAAATTGATGACATTACTAACCTAAGATTACCAATCTTTAAACTAGTAAGTTCACGTTTTCAAACCATAGCAAGCATTGCAGATACCACTCCACTTTTTGGATGGGACGAGGACGAAGTTGTATGGATTGACTATGATGAAAATCAACTTTGGGCAGCATTTAAAAAGCAAGAGCCGTGGGATTTTAACAAGTTAATTTTTAACATTGATAGTTCCGGCAGTGCTAATAACGGATCTAGTCTAGCAATATCAGACGACTCACTAAATGTTTTCTCTGGTGCTCCAAACCAAAATAATGGGGTTGTTCATCCATACCTTAGCGATGATGTAGGCATTTACAATCCTGGGTCTACATTAGCGCCAGCTACGATTGGAAATGATATATCTGGATTTGGCACAGCCAGTGTAGCAGGTAAGACGTGGGCAGCTTTTGGTGCTCCAAATAGCGTTAGTAGCGACGGACTTGTGATAGTATATCAAAGAGCATCTAATGGAATTTACGATTCAAAACAATGTTTAGGTATTGGGCCACACAGTAATAATTCACCTAAGTTTGGATTTAATTTAGCTATGAGCAAGGATGACAGATACTTGTTTGTCTCAGCACCTGGCGAAAATACTGTTTATTGCTATGCACAGAAAGTTATTGCTACAGTTGATGAAGAGGTACAAACTGTAACTGGAACTGCCAGTTCAACAACAGCCTTTACACTAACGTGGACACCAAGTAGTGTATACAGTCTTCATATTCTTGATGAAAATTCTAAAGAATATGTGCCATACAAAGATTACAATATTAATGGTGCAGTGCTAACATTTACTACTGCTCCTGCCAATGGACTAAAAGTTGTTGTAAGAGAAGGCACTCATTACGTGTTAGTAGATACTATTACTGGCAGTAGTTCAGCAACAGGTGATCAGTTTGGATTTAGCATTGATTGTGATACTGCTGGCGATACGCTGGTTGTTGGCGCACCGTATGCAGAAGTAACAAACTCAAGTTCAGCAAGTATTACTGATGCAGGTGAGGCTTATTTGTTCCACCACATTGCAGAAAAGTTTACTGCCAATGGAACAGTGTTTGCGTTCACCACAACAAATACACTACCTGAACAGTTTTATGTTGAAGTTGACGGGGTATTACAAACGCTTACTGATGGCGGCGATGTTGGCGGACTTGATACTGACAGTAGTACAAACCGCTACTCGGTTAGTAATAAAACAATAACATTTAGATATATTCCAGCAAGCGGTAGTATAGTTAAAGTATACACTGGCGTCTTTGCTGAGATACAACTACTAAATCAACTTAGTACTAGCAACGAACCAACAGACAGCGAAAACTTTGGTTTTGATGTAAGTATTGATGCATACGGTGCTATTGTTGCTGTTGGCGGACCAGGCGAAGATGAACTTAATCCTAATACAGGCTCGACAAGTATCTTTATTGACGAAGGGCTACGTTTTGGTAGTGTTACCACACAGAACTTAAACGTTGGTACGTTTGCCGTGCAAAACGACTCTGTGTTTATTGATGATTTTGAAGTAAGAATTACTTTAAACACTAGTGCTGATTCAACTGGATTAGTAGATGACATTAATAATTTAAATCTTACTACTATAGTTGCCGAAACAATTGGCACAACTAATTTGTTAATTACTGGCAGTGCTGGAGTTGCTAACAAAAAACTTAAAGTACGTCCTGGCACTGGAGATACGTTCCGGGCACGAGCAGAAGTAGAGCCATTTAAGTTTACACAAAAACTAAACCATCCACTGCTTGCAGAGAACGAAAACTTTGGTAGAGTGCTTGAATTTGACAAATATATTCCACTTGATTCTGTTAACGAGCAAAGATTAGTAATTAGTAGTGACCGTGCTAGTACACAACTACGTATGGGACTAGACCGCGACACAGATACAAATAGTGCAACACATGACGAGTTTACAACTACATTTGATGCTGATAGTACCAAATATATTGATAAAGTGTCACAAAGTGGGGCTGCTTACATATACGATTTGTTGGATAGCAGTGTAACTCCTGGGCTAGTACAAAGCATATCTAATCCACCTAAGTTTGCATTTGGACAACAGATGCAAAACACAAAGATTAATGAACTAGATCAGTTTGGAGGAAGTTTAGCAATTAATCGCGAAAAGTTATTTGTTGGTAGTCCTGCAGACAACGAGTGGCTAACAAACGCAGGTAGTTTTTACTACTTCCAAAACGCTACAGATACAAGTACATGGGAAAAGACCCGGGTGCAGACTCCTAAAGTAGATCCTGACGTTATTAACCGTATTGTGACATACGACAAAACTAATAACCAGATCATTGATTTTGTCGACACAGTTGATATATTTAAAAATAAACTGCCTGGCCTTGCTCAGCAAGAACTTGATTATATTCTACCAATTGACCCAGCGACATACAATATTAGCACAACTCGAAATAGTGTTACGTTCTCTGAAACAGGCGGATGGAACAATGAGAAACTTGGCAGAGTTTGGTGGGACTTATCTACTTGTAGAGTTATTGAATACGAACAAGGCGACATTGATTATCGCGTCCAACATTGGAACCAGTTCTTCCCAGGATCTAGTATTAACATTTACGAATGGGTAGAATCTGATGTATTGCCAAGTGAACACGTTAGTAGTGGATTATTAGGAACACCTAAGTTTCAAGACGATAGTAACTATTGTACTGCTCCGTATTATAATAGTATTACAAACTCAACTACAATACGGTATTATTACTGGGTAACTGATATTAACACGTTCCCGAGCGATGAGCGTAGACAACTTAGTACTGAGGGAGTTCGACAGCTTATTGAAAATCCTATTTCAACAGGAAGTAAGTACCTGAGTGTTGTAGCACCAAATACTGTTGTCCTTAATAACCTAACAAATAGTTTTTCAGATAAAAATACTGTACTTAGTATTAACTATGACGTTGTTAAAAACGAAGGAATAGTGCATTCAGAGTTTGACTTAGTCAGTGAAGGTGATCCTGGCCAAGTAATTCCTGCTAGAATACAAAGCAAGATTATTGACAGTTTAGCTGGTTCAGACGCAACTGGCGCTGTTGTTCCAGATCCAATCCTAAGTGTGGGCGATAAGTATGGCATCAGTATCCGTCCACGCCAGTCGTTGTTTACAGACAGACAACAAGCACTAAAGACATTTATTGATTACTGTAATAAAGTTTTCAAAACAACCCCTATTGCAAGACAGTATACCTTAGATACACTATTCCTAAGCGACCCTATACCAACAAAAGCTAGCGGTGCATGGGATAAAAAGGTAGCAGACATAACTACAAGGGATTATTTAAACCTAGCAACTTTTAATATTGGATATAAAGTTTTAGTTGAATCTGATAGCACAGTTGCTGACGACTGGACTATTTACGAACTTAGAGAAACCAGCACTAGTATTAGATATTGGTTCCTACTTCGTGTACAGGCTTACAATACCGCCAAGTTTTGGGATTATATAACTTGGTATGCTACTGATTTTGATAGCACTACTATCCCAACTTACACAGTAGCAACTGAGACAGACTTATTGACGCTTATTGCTGCGGTGTCAGGAGAGACTGCCAAGGTGCGTAGTAATGATGACGGTAACTTTAGCTTCTTTAAACTAGGGGATACCGGCACTTGGCAAGAAGTTATTATTGAGAAAGGAACTGTTGAACTAAAGAGTACATTGTATGACTTTGCCAATGCAGCAAATGGTAGTTATATTGGATTTGACAGCGGTGTTTATGACTTTGAAAAGTTTGACAGAGTTCCACACCAGGAAGTTAGAAATATTGCAACAGCAATCTTTACTGACATCTTTAAAAATGAACTAGCAATTAAGCGTAACGATCTATTCTTTAGAATGACCGAGTTTGCAATGCAAGAGTTGCATGAAAGCAGCACAGACTGGATTGTAAAAACTAGTTTCTTAAAAGTGTTACATAAAGTTAGAAATTTAAACCAGTATCCAACCTACCAACTTGATAATTCAACATTTATTGAAGAGTATATTAATGAAGTAAAACCTTACCATACCACTATACGTGAGACGGTTGCAAAGTATGATGGTGATGATAAGTTCCAAGGCGATGTAACTGATTTTGACTTACATGCATTTTATGACAGTACTAATGGACATTTTAGGAAATACAGCGGTGACTACCAGGGAGACGATGTTTCTAGAAGTATCAGTGGCACAGTTGATTCCCCATGGTCAGACAACTATAGTTACTACTTAGATAGTGTTGTGTTACACAACGGAGGAACAGGATACACTGATAATCCAGTTATTACAGTTAGTGCCCCTGATCTAACAACAGGAACTCAAGCAGTTGTAACAGCGGTTACCAATGGTTCTACTATTATTCGTGTTACTGTTACTAATAAAGGCAGTGGATATACTAAAACTCCGACTATTACCAGTTCAGTTGACAGCAATGGCACTGGATTAGTATTGTTACCAAGGATTAAAAACGATCAAATTAGAGAGTTTGACACAACCATTAAATTTGATAGAATTTCATATAGCTCAACCGTTAAAGACTGGGCTGCATCTACAACGTATTCTCACTTAGATCTGATCTCTTACTATAATGCAAATACTAAAAAGCAAGACGTATATCAAGTTGACGTGACAGGCGGATTTACTAGTGGCACAACATTCACTGTTGAAGATACTACAGGCGCAGTTGCTCTTGTAGTATATGCTGACGCTAGTCTAGCAAGCTCAGCAGACAGAATTGCGGCATACTATGCTCCAACAGAAGGCATGGTTGGCGACGATTTATCTTTACTCCAATCAGGCACAGGATACGAAAGCAATAAAGTATCTGGAATAGGATTTGACAGAGAGCCGGGATTTGACGATGCAAGTTTTGATAATGTAGGGTTTGATGACTTTGAAATTGATATAAACGGACTAACAGTGTTAGGCGGTTCCAATGCACTTGACACTACTATCTCTAGCGTGTTTACAGATGCTGCACTTGGTACACGGCCAGAAGATATTAATATAGATGGCGGCGGCTTTGTTGACATATATGCAAGTCATGCTCCTGAAGAAGTAGTTCCTGGTATTGTATTTGATAATTTAGACATGGAAGTATACACTGATCCAAGTGATGATTTTGCTGGTGACGGAAATAGCTTTACTACAGTTTCTAGATCTTATACTGCTGACGGCATAGAAAAACAATTCTCATATGCTGGAACATCTCAGCGGGAACAAGTTGACTTCTTGATAGTATACGTTGGCGCGACTAGATCATATAACTTTACTGCTGATTTCGAACATAGGACAATAACGCTTAATACAGTTCCAACAGCTAACACCAATATCTACATTTATGGTTATGGAGTCACTGGTGAAAAAATTGTTTACGAAAAATCATTTATCGGAGATGGTAGCACTCTTGCATTTACTTTGGGTCTTAACTTTGACAGATTTAAACAAAGTTTGGTACTTAGAGATGGTGTAAATATTGAACACACTATTACTGAAGGATCAATTGGTAGATCTATACTTACAACTTCCGATGTTAGTAGTGACGGATCACTAATACATGTTATTATTAGTAGTAGGGATACAGACAAATCAGCGTTTACATTTGGAGAATCACAAGAGATTACGCTAGATGGCAGTTCTTTAGTTTATAGTTTAACAGACTCATTTGATCCAGGGTTTAGCAACGCAATAACTGGCAATGTAATTGTTGAACTAAACGGTCATAGATTGCGACCTGCTAATGCAGCACATTATATACTAGATGGGTCAACTACAGCATTTAGAACACCAGTAACTGCTGGAGAGACTGTAACAAACGTATCTACAGGAGATATTGCAGTTTCAAGGATTGATGCGGCAACAAATACTACATTTAATTTGCTTAATACCCAGGACTATACTATAACTAGTCAAGAAGATACTGACAGTACTCTGTTTTACAGAGTCAACTTATTAGATCCTCATAGTTTTTCAAATGATACACTAGTAGTGTCAGTTCGCAATGCTAACGAATACTTTATTGATAGTACTGCAAACACAATTAGACTAGATAGTAGTGTAAGTTTTAGTGCTAATGATAAACTCCGTGTTACTAGCTTTAATAACTATGATCCTCTCCGTATACAAACTAAAGTATACATTGGAAAAGGTTCAGAAGTTACACAAAGCATTGATCAGTTTGATCAAGTAGCATTCGATAGTGCCTCTTTTGACAGACTAGCAATAGGCGGCAATGCGGTAAGTAAATATGGAATGGATCGTGTTCCAACAGATACTGATAACTTGTGGATTACTTTAGATGGAGTAAGACTACATGCTGGCGAGTACGCCGTTAGTAATACTGGGAAGATTGACTTACTAAACCAAACAGTAGGCGCCGCAAGTGAAATTATTGTAACACACTTCAGTGAAAAAACTATTGAGCCTACTATTGGCTACAGAATGGTTAACAATATGTTAGGCAACTACGAGTACTTTAGGATATCAACAGATGGTGCTACTAAATTAACAACAGATGTTCTTCCAACAGATACTAAGATATATCTTAAAGATGCTAGTAAACTTCCTCAGCCAAGTACTGATTCTAAAATTCCAGGTGTAGTATATGTTGGTAATGAAAGAATTACATACTGGCAGATTAGTTACGAAGAAAACTATATTACTCAGGTTAGACGTGCTACAAATGGAACACGATTTGCTGGTATCCATAGGGCTGGAACAGAGGTATACGATACCACTAATGCACAGAAGTTGCCACAATCAAATACACATACACAGACATGGTATACAGTTGGCGCATCAACTGCCGCAAACGGATCTGGATTACAAAGCTCGTTGAGTTCAAATGCTAAGTTCCTTAAAGCTTCTGAAACGTTTGTTCCTAACTACCTGCAGGAATTAGAGAATCCAAAGTATTTGATAGATGGATATGTAGCAGAGTTTTATGTTGCAGATTTAGAATTATAGAATGAATAAATATAGTTAATAAGATGGAAAAATAATGGCAATCGTATTAAGAAGCAACCTAAGTGTTCCCCTAACCCACGCAGAATTGGACGGGAACTTTACTGACCTAAACAGTAGAACTACTGCGATAGAGGCAAACTACGTTAAAACCATCAACGGCGTAGCGGCTACTAGCAATGCAACTACACTTACTACAGTAAATATTACAGAAAATTCTGCAAATTTATACTATACAGATGCTAGAGCAAGAGCTGCACTTAGTGTAACAGGAGGCAACTTAGAATATAACAGTAGTACAGGCCTTATTACATTAACTGACCTTGAAATCCGAGATCAACTTAGCGCAACTACAGCAACAGGTGTTACTTATAATAGCTCTACAGGTGTTACTGCACTAGCAAGTATTCCCAATAGTAGTTTAGCTAAGAGTACTATTATATCTAAAGGCGACAGTGGGCAGACGGCAATTGATCTAGGAGATACATTAACATTTACAGGCGGTGAAGGAATTGATACCGCACAAAGCGGAGATACTTTAACTATTAGTGCAGAAAACGCTACAGCAAGCAATAAAGGTATTGCTAGTTTTAGTTCAAACCATTTTGGAGTTAGCAGTGGCGCAGTAACTATTAAAGCAGATGGTATTGACGACACACTTATTGATTTTGGTACAGGTACCAATCAAGTTAGTACAGCAGACGTTCCAGAACAAACAAATTTATATTATACAGATGCCCGTGTTTTAACTAAAATTAAAGCAACTAGCATTAATGAGCTCAGCGATGTTACACTAGGAACAACATCAAACAGTTTTGTATTAACCTTTGATGCATCTGTATCCAAGTTCATTGCGGCGGCAAACCCTGGTGCAGCCAGTGGTAACATTAACACAATAACAAACTTAGGTAGTGGAAAAAAAGTCTTCTCAAATGCTGTTAGTCTCGATCTAAGATTAAGAACCTTAACCGAAGGCAATGCTGTTACATTAACAGAAAACACCAATGACATCAATATTGCGGTTAGTGAAACTCCAACATTTACTAGTGTTGCTACTGCCGGAATTAATATTAATGGCAATGAAATTTTAACAACAAGATCTAACGAAAATTTAGAACTAAATCCAAGTGGCACTGGGGTAGTTCAAGTATTAAGTGCTATGACTGTTTCAGGAGCAATTACTGGTAATCTTACTGGTGATGTTACTACGACCGGTATTAATATTACTGCTAATAATATTACTACTACACGCACCAATGACAACTTAGTATTAATTACTAGTGGAACAGGTGTAGTTGAAGTCGATAGCAATATCGATATGAACAGTAATAAAATTGTTAATGTTACTGATCCAACCAGTTCTCAAGAGGCGGCTACTAAAGCATATGTAGATTCAGTAGCCTCTGCAATTAGTACAACATCAATTCAAGCTGGAAACAGTAATGTTGCAGTAGTAGATTCAGGCACTGGCAACGTAACCATCGAGGTTGATGGCACAGACAGAATTACAACTATCGCCGCAAGTACAACTACTGCAACTGGACATGGGTTAATTATTGGCGCCGCAAGTACTAGTGCCGCTGGTACAATTAAGTTTTTAGAGGGAACAAATAACGGAACAAACGGAGTAACGTTACAAGGTCCTGCAAGTACAGCAGATGTAACAGTTTTACTTCCGGCCGCAGCGGATACACTAGTTGGTAAAGCGACAACAGATACATTTACAAACAAGACGTTTGATCTTGGTGGAACAGGAAATAGTTTAACCGGGTCTTTAGCAGAGTTTAATTCAGCACTGCAAAGTGAAAGTTTTGTTTCTTTAACAGGGTCTGAGACCCTCACTAATAAGACTCTAACTACTCCTGTGCTTACAACCCCAATCGCAAATGCAGGTATACAACTTAAGAACGGCGCAACAAGTGCAGGATTTATTGAGTTTTTTGAAGACAGCGACAATGGAACTAACAAGGCTACGTTGATAGGTCCTGCTAGTACAGCAGATGTTACTATTACTTTACCAGCAACAACTGACACATTGGTTGCTCGTACAACTACAGACGTACTTACTAATAAAACACTTACAACTCCTGCGCTTACTACACCAACTGCAAACAATGGTATACTCCTTAAAAATGGATCCACAAGTGCTGGTTTCTTGAAGTTTTTTGAGGACTCAGATAATGGAACAAACGGTGTTACACTAATTGGACCTGCTTCAACTGCTGACGTTACTGTAACATTGCCAGCAGCAGCAGGTACTTTGCTTGGTACTGGTAACGCAGATGTAGGAGCATCAACTACCGCTGGCGGTGACGCAGACTTTGTCTTAATTGATGATGGCGGTGTTCTTAAGAGGATTTCACCTGAGAACTTGGGTATTGCAGGTAGTAGTCTTGGATTTGTACTTAGTTCATTTACTACTACTCCAGGATCAGAAGGAAACTTTGATTTAGCAAAAATACAAGCACAAACAGGCAGTGCTGAGACTGGGTTAACAGCAAGCGGTCTTGATGCATTTGGGGTTCAAACAGGTGCCAGTTCGGCTGTGTATGATCTAATGGATCCTAAATTCTCAGACAAGACAACAGATTACGGTTCAGGCGAATCACATGCAGGTGCATAAAGAGTGCCGAATGGTAGAGCATAAATAGTGTATAGGTATACAAGGTATATAGGAGATTAATTAAATGCCAACAGTATTACAATTTAGAAGAGGCACGACGAGTCAGAACAACTCGTTCACAGGAACGCTTAGTGAGATATCCGTTGATACAACGTTAGATACACTACGTCTCCATGACGGTAGTACTGCCGGCGGATTTGAGATGGTGCAGAAGGCCGCAACCCAAACATTAACAAACAAAACACTTACAACACCAGTGTTAACAACCCCAATTGCAAATGCAGGGGTACAACTTAAGAACGGGGCAACAAGTGCAGGGTTCTTACAATTTTTTGAAGATAGCGACAACGGAACAAACAAAGCTACACTAATTGGACCAGCATCAACTGCTGACGTTACTATTACACTTCCAGCTGTCGCTGGCACAGTTGCACTTGTTGGTTCATCTCTTCAACTCGCAGGCGGCACTATGTCAGGCGCCATTGCAATGGGAACAAGTAAGATAACAGGCGCAGGTGATCCTACATCGGCCCAAGACGTGGCCACTAAAGCATATGTAGACTCTGAAGTTACCGCAGTTACCCCGGTTATTTCCGCAGGTAACAGTAATGTTACAGTTACAGACAGTGGAACTGGACAGGTTGTAACAACAGTCGATGGTGTTGCTGAGGTAACGACAGTAGCTGCAAGCACAACATTTGGTGGTAACTTGGTTATTCCAAACGGTGGTACTATTGGTACTGCAAGTGATGCTGATTCTATTACTATTGCAGCCGCAGGCGCGGTTACAGTTAGTCAAGCATTAATAGTAACAGGCAACTTAACAGTTAACGGCACGACGACTACCCTTAATACTGCTGAAATGAAAGTTGAAGATATTAACATCGTACTAGCAGACGGTGCGGCAAACAGTGCCGCAGCAGACGGCGCTGGAATAACAATCGATGGTGCAGATGCTACCTTACTGTATGCACACTCAGGAACGAAGTTTGTAATGAACAAGCCATTACAAGCAACTTCCTTTACTGGTAATATAACAGGAAACGTAACAGGTACAGCAGATGTTGCTACAGCGGTTACTGTATCAGATAACGAAAGCACAAACGAATCTAATGTAATTTTGTTTGCCGCAGGCGCAGCCGGATCAGGCAATCTTGGTGTTGAAGCCGACGGTAACATGACATATAATCCAAGTACTGGTAAAATAACTGCAACTGGATTTATAGGTGCGCTAACAGGTGACGCATCCGGTACAGCTGGTATTGCAACATTGGTTACGGTTACAGATAACGAAAGTACAAACGAAGCTAATGTAATTTTGTTTGCGGCAGGAGCTGCTGGGTCAGGAAACCTTGGTGTTGAAGCTGATGGTACCATGACATACAACCCAAGTACTGGTAAGATAACCGCTACTGGGTTCGTTGGTACTTTGACAGGTGCCGTTACAGGCAATGTTACAGGTACAGCAGATGTTGCTACCGTAGCAACAACGGTTACTATAACTGATAACGAAAGCACAAACGAAGCTAATGCCATAATCTTTACTGCTGGCGGTGACGTTGATGGTGGTAATCTTGGACTTGAATCTGATGGAACACTTACTTATAATCCTAGCACTGGCAAAGTAACTGCTACAGGATTTGTTGGAACACTAACTGGTGCCGTTACAGGCGATGTTACAGGTACTTGCTCTTTAATTACAGCAACCGCAAACAACACTGCAAACGAAACAGTCTTCCCTACATTTGTTGATGGTGCAACAGGCTCACAAGGCCTTGAAACAGATACAGGGTTTACATATAATCCAAGTAATGGAACACTTACAAGTTCAATATTTGCTGGTGAAGCAACTTCAGCACTATACGCTGACGTTGCGGAAATGTATCTCCCGGATGCTGACTATAGTGCAGGCACAGTAGTTTGTATTGGCGGCAGTGAAGAAGTTACAGCTTGTTCTACATCAGCTATTCCAGCTGGTATTGTTTCCACAGATCCAGCTTATTTAATGAACGCTGGACTAGAAGACGGGGTAGCAGTTGGACTAATTGGACGACTTCCAGTTAGAGTTGTTGGTGCAGTGGCCAAAGGGCAGGTTGTTAAAGTAGACTCTGCTGGAGTAGCAAGTGCAACAGGAACTGGCGAGCGTGTTGGTATTGCACTAGAGGCTAGTGACGTTACTGGTGAAAAACTTATTGAATGCATGTTAAAGACATAGTATAATGCAAGAGAATGAAAAAGAAAATATGCAAGAATTAGAAAATCAGAAGCCAGCTTCTCCTCTAAAAGAGAATGGCGGTGTTGCCATGGAAGGCCATATTCGCATTTTCGATCCTGAAACAGGTGAAGACATTGTAAACAAACGCAATGCTATTCACTACGAAAATATGAGTGAATCACTAGCAAATAGTGTGGGTAACAAGACAACGGGGTTTATACATGAGATTGCATTTGGCAATGGCGGAACCAACGTTGATCCAACTGGAGTTATTACATATCTTCCAGCAAATTCAACTGGACAGGGGGCAAGCCTTTACAACCAAACATATTACAAAGTAATTGATGATAATTCGAGTCTTAACACTGACCCAGACAGAAATAAAATTAGTGTTAGCCACGTTAGTGGAAACATTTTTAGCGATATCGTAGTTAGTTGTTTACTAGACTACGGTGAACCAAATGATCAACAAGCATTTGACAATACTAGTAATTTTAATGATACATACACATTTGATGAGCTGGGACTAAAAAGTTGGATTGGAACTGTTAACACTGGTAAGTTACTTACTCATGTTGTTTTTCATCCTGTGCAAAAAAGTTTGAATAGATTGATACAAATAGATTATACGATCAGGATTCAGACTCTAACAAATTTAACTAGTCTTTGAACTAGATAAATAAAGTTAAGTTCGTGGAGAATAATTAATTATGGCATATACAGTCAACAAAACAAACGGTTCGGTCCTAGCAACAGTATCAGACGGTACTATTGACACTACTACTGATCTCGTATTAGTAGGTAAAAACTTTGCAGGTTACGGCGAGTTCTTAAACGAGAACTACGTAAAACTGCTGGAAAACTTTGCAAACTCAACTGCACCATCGGCTCCGGTTGCTGGCCAGATGTGGTGGGATGCAAGCGGTAACTTACTTAAAGTTTATACTGGTTCAGCATTTAAAACTGTTAGTTCTAGTACAGCATCAGGCAGTCAACCAAGTAACAGTGTTACTGGTGACCTTTGGTGGGATACTACTAACGGACAGTTAAAAGTTTATAACGGGTCATCATTTACTACAATTGGCCCAGCATTCACTAGCGGCACTGGAACCAGTGGCGCTATTGTTGAAGTTGTAACAGACAATGGTGCAACAGACCATGTTGTTGTTAAACTTTACGCAAGTAGTACTGTTGTTGGTATTGTAAGTAAAGATTCAGTCTTTACGCCACAGACTTCAATTTCAGGATTTGCAACAGTAAGTCCTGGTATACAAATTAGTTCAACAGTTAGTGGTGCTAAACTACAAGGTACATCAACAGATTCAGATAAACTTGGTGGAGTAACGGCAGCTAACTATCTCAAAGCAAATGCTAACGATAGCACAACTGGCGTACTAAGTGTTGTTAACGACACAGGAATGATTATTGGTGCAGACGGCGATTTAACCATTACTATTAACGGTAGCAGTAATCCAGTGCTTACAAATACTAAGTCAAATGGTAGTATTTTACTTGCTCCTAACGGAACTGGAACAGTTGATGTTAGTAGTAAGAAAATTTCAAGTGTAGCAGATCCAACCTCAGCACAACATGCCGCTACTAAGGCATATGTTGATGCACAGCTTTCTGGTGCAGGATCACTGAAAGCAAACGGCAGTGTTGCTATTGCTGGTATTTTAGTACCAGACGGAAACAATACTAGAAACTTAGGTGCAACAGGTACTAAGTTTGCTACAGTTTTTGCAACTACATTCAGTGGTAACTCAACGTCAGCTAACTACGCTGACGTCGCGGAGAATTTCTCAGCAGATGCTGTTTATTCTCCTGGAACAGTTGTTGCATTAGGCGGTGTAGAAGAAATTACTAGAGTTAACGAAGAGCTTGCAGATAACGTTTTTGGTGTTATCTCAAACAAACCCGCTTACTTGATGAACGCTAATTTAGACGGTTCTCCTGTAGCGGTTGCTGGAAGAGTTCCAGTGCAAGTACTTGGCC
>Ga0209279_10000814_pt1 | contig 18420 bp, 20 predicted proteins | sample CoawatmetaG00DNA_3_FD_187508 | JGI IMG/M metagenome (GOLD analysis project Ga0209279, IMG submission 187508) | Marine microbial communities from the West Antarctic Peninsula - Coastal water metaG006-DNA (SPAdes) (version 2) | ecosystem: Environmental > Aquatic > Marine > Coastal ... | reverse complement strand
CGTATTAATAGCTGCGTTAAATTTAGTTTGTTCTTTAGTGTTTAGACTATCTAACCAACCATTAGCTTTAGCCATGTTATAAGCACCGATGTTACCTGATTGTAATGAATAGATTAACTCTTCATTTACAACACCACGGTAAGCACCTGCATCCATATCAGCTGGTTTAGCTTTCATATTAAAGAAGTCACTAGCGTTCTGTGTGAATGCAAGAGCTTCCTTCTCAGTATTAATGTTCTTAGATTCAGTAGTAAATACATCAAATGTACCACGCACACCATTCTTAACTGTCTCACGTTGCTGTAATAAGTTATGACCATGATGTTCTTTGGCTTGTTGTGTTACTAACTTCTCTGATGCTTTAGACCAATTTGCAGTAATTAACTGTTGAGTCTCTGGGTCATTAGGATACTTCTCTAATTGTGTATTAAGACCAGCACGTAACCGTCCTTGATATTCTTCTTGAGATTCACCTGCAAACTCCGATACTTTATTTGCTTGTTCTAAATAAGCTTGTTGGATATTATTACCAACTGCTCGTTGTTGTGCTGCACGATACTCTGGGTTCTCTTCACCATAAAGAGCTTTCTCCCAACCAGTACGTTTCTTCTCAGAATCAATAGCATTAATTGCATTATCAGTTCCTTGACGAAGAGACGCATCTAGTTCTTGTTGCGCTCTGACGTTCTCTGTGTTCTTCTTCAACATACGAACGAAGCTACCACCAAGGGCAGAACCGACATTCTTCAGTGGTGCGTCTAAGGCTCCTGCTGTACGTACGTTTTGAGATACAGACGTTCTAGCTACCTCTCGTTGTGCTGGTGCATTAACTACGCCAGCATTTGCATCACTTGTTGCCGTTCTTGACGGTTGACCGAATTCAGCCATGTTCTACCCCTATATTTTTAATGTACCTGCGTCCTGTTCAGCTGTCCACTTATCAAAAGCACTACCACTGTAATCACTAGCTGATGTACCATCTGGTTGACCTATGCCCATTGTTTTAAATGCGGCTTTAGTATCTGTGATATCACTCATTTCAAATGAAGATGCTGCGTTTAATACGTCACCTAAGAAGGAAGATTTTGGCTTCTCTACTCGTGATTGCAACGTCATTGAAGCATTATAGATACCTGCTTTAAGTTGTTCAGTTCTCTGACCAGCTGCTTTATTACTAGCTGCAAGTGCATGAGACTCGTTTACTTCTGTTTGTTGTATTGTAGCATCTACACTTGCACCTTTAGCACCTGCCATTGCAGCTGATACTTTAGCATTTGCTTCAGCTTCATCTTGTTGTTGTCTAATCTTGGTATTGGATGTTATCTTATCTTGGTTAACAGCGGAGATATTTCTCTCCCCTGCTGACCTAGCATTAGATGCAGCAATCTTAGTTGACAACGTTTGGAACGCTGCGTTGTAAGCTGCTGCTGTCTCTGCTGTATCAACACCAGCTGCTAATGATGCGAACCCTATACCAGCCTGTACTGCTCCAGCATATACGGACATTACATTCTCCCACTTGTTTTATAATACTGACCATCCCATGAGATGCCAGCAATTGTTAATCCTAAGTAACCTTCAGTTCTGAATTCTACTTTAGCTAGACTAGCATCTTGTGAATAACTAAATGTTACGTCACCTGTATACGCTGTCTTCTCACCAATGATGTTACCATTACGTCCTACGACTCTACCTTGAAATAGTTGGTCGTCTAGTTGAACATAGTCTGAGTCAATACGCATAGTTACTTCATGAGTATCCACTACATTCAAATGCCATCTAGCAACACGTACACGGTCAGTTGTAATAACTATACCTGATTCTTCTCGTCTAAATGGACGGGTAGGAATATAACGTGCTGTAACTGGTACACCCATATATACGGTACATGCTGTACCTGTAGTCAATGGTTCATCAAATGTTATGGTATCACCTACTTTAGTAAACTTAGCAGGGAACAATTCAAATTCAGAGTCAGTACCACGTACACACATTAAATCTGCATGTACAGGATAGTTAGTTGGTAAGTCTACTGAAAGACCATCTGTAGATTGTAGTGCAACAAAGTAATCTAAGAAGACTTCATCTGTGTCACTAACTACACGTGAGTATAAATCTATTTCATATTCAGATATTACTCCACCATGATTTGTTATAACACGTAATTTACTTTCTTTGAATACTAAATCAATTACTTCAATGTCGTCTGGGAATTCCCAAGTACTCCATGAGTTCTGCATAACTTTACCACGGTCATCATACTGTTCAAATACATAAAGAGTATTAGTACCACCTAAGTCTGACATTGCAACTAGTATATCTGAGTTAACACTACCAACCATTTTAGTAATAGTACCTTTAATCATACCTACTATATGCTTTGATATGTTGTCACCACGTTCTTGTTCTGTTGCAGCTTTAGTTGTGTAATCTAATACACCAGCTGATTGTCCTTGATTAATTGCAATACGTACACTTGTACCCATAGATACTGGTGGTACTTCTATAGCACATTCAAATGAAGATACCTTTGGCATACTCACACTCTGTGGTGTTACAGCTACGTTACCATCAATCTTAAACTGACCATTAGGAGATATTAACATCAAGTCTCTGTTATGGTTTGTGATACGTTCAATGTCTTCTGTATCTACTGCACTAGAACCAATACTTACTGGGTCTGATACTAATAGTTTAAGAGCTGAAGCTTTCCACCAATTATCATAGTCATCTGTCTCAGTCATGAATACCATGCCTTTTGAAACTACTACTAATCTATTTTGGAAGTGTCCAATATCTAATAAACGCTCACCAATAAACTCGGGTGCTGGGCATGATTCATCGTCACCTGTACGACGTTCTTTCCAACCCGTTTGACTTATTGTGAATGCATCTGTATCTACATCGTATTCAATCCTCATTGGTAATGTAAGTCCATCTATTTCGTATGGTTCAGTACCACTACGAGTTTCTACCCACACACATTCTTCTGCATAGAATTCTGTTGATGGTGTTGCTGCTGCTGCATTGACACGTTCTGCTTGTAAATAGAATGTACCTTTATCACTAATAGGATTAGGCTTTACTATTACACGAGTACCATGATGAGCATACAATGGTAAACCATCTGTTTCTTCAATAGTCTCACTAAACAACTTTACACTTCTATCGCCTTGACCTGATTCAATATATACTGGAACCCATTGGTCTAATGTCTTATGTGCTATTAGTACTGATGAACCTGTTGATGCTGCTTTATATAGTACATTGAAAGCTGTTGTTGAGTTTAATAGTGTTGCTAAACCTTCTGCTACTGCTGATGTAGCTCTCGCTTTATCTGCTGTATCATAATCAAGGTCTACTGTTAAATCTGGTACTGTATATGTTATAAGCAGCTTTGGTGAATCACCAGTACTACCAAGACCTACTGATACACTTTCACCATAGTTTAATGCTGAGGTAATGTTTATATGTGTAGTCTTTGGTGTACTTGCATCTACTGCTGTAGACATCTCAACAATCTTATTCTTGTTTAATACGTAAGTAGTGTTCTCAATAGTCTTCATCTCTATATCACCGTTAGGTAAATAGAATTGTCCTACTGAAGATGCTAATGATACTGTACTACCTTTATAACAGGTAATAAAACCATTGTCTGTATTAAGTATAATTCTAAATAGTTGACCATCTTTTGTATACTCATGGTATTTCATTTTGTCTGCTGTGTAAAATGCAGTTTGTAGATACTCTTTATATACTAACGACGGTCTACGTGTTAATTTTTGTACTGGGTCAGACCTTAAATTCACTTGTAACTCTGCTTGACCGTCTGCTCTATTTCTTGGTGCTAATGTACTAATACCATGAATAGGTGTTTTATAAGTACCTTCTATACGCATGTTCTTTCCTTAACTGTAATCATTAGGACGTAGAGTGCTACGACGTTGGTATGGTATTACACCACCTCGTGCTCTTGAGATACGTGTATTGTTAAATACATTTACTCGTGCTGAGTCTAAATCCTCTTCATCTACATCTATTTTTGATATACCTGCTAATCTCTGATACTTCTCTTCTTTGTTTGGGTCTTCAATCTCATCACTGATAAATTGAGCACAAGCTAAGTAGGCTGCGTATTCTTGGATACATGCTGGCATATCTTCCCATTCTAAAGACCTTACTGTCTTAATGGCGCATACATCTGCACCAATGATAAACGTTTGTGTCTGAGTGTTATACACTTTTCTACCACGTTTAACTAAACTTACGTCGTCCGATACAAACTTAGTGATTGCTTCTGGTATAAGTACCTCACCTAACGCATTAGATTGGTATATAACATTGTAATCTTGGTTGAACCACCAACCACGTTTCTGTACACTTTTACGTAACCTGTTAAGGCAAGCGCGAGCGTTAGCAACGTCTGGGTGTGCAACATTTAAGCTGTTTACTGGACTAGAACCAATGGCTCGTAAGAGCATTTGTACTGCTTCTAATTCATTCATATTCTTTAATTTCCTTTGCAAAGAAAACAGACATATGAAACAGAATTGTTCATATATCTAAGTGTTTAATAGTACCACTTATAAAAGACCCTCATTGAAGGTCTTCTAAAGTTTTACTTATGCTACTGCTGAGCTGAAGATACCAGCCGCCATTTCTGCGCGGTTAGGAGTTACAGCAAATGACAAGTAAGAATCAATGAACCATTGCATTTCTTTCTTATCGAAGTAAACATCTGAAGTTAACGGGATAGTTTCACCAGCTAACAATGCTTTAGGCATTAACAAACATACAACACATTTCTGGTCGTTTGCAGTTACGTCATACGCATTACCGTTACCAGCATTTGATAGGAAGTGGGTTACACCAACATCACCAGCTTTAGGGAAACGGTTAGTTTTCTGGATGCGAACACCACAAGATTCTAATACATCACCTTTAGCGTAGTCACCGTTCATTGAACTGAAGTCACGTGAAATAAGTTTGCTGTTACGTAGTAAAGCATAATACTGAGCTGGACGTACTAGAAGTACCGCTTCAGAAATTTCAACATCTTTCTCTTCAACTTTCTGACATAAATCTTGGATAGCAAGTTCTAGTAAATCAGGATCGAGTTCATCACCAACACCAGCTAATACTTGAGTAGTACCGCCTTGGAAACCTTCTGGAGCTGTACGTACGATGTTAGCAGGAGTTGAACCTTCCCAACCACCGAATAAGCTGCCATCTGGAGTTTTGTTAGTTACTTGACATGCTTTGATGCCTTGAACCAAGAAAGACTCATCGAAGAATTTACCGATTTCTTTACCATGCTCAACACCGATTTCTTTACGAGTATCAATGTGTGATAAGAATGCGTCTAAAACGAATTCGTTAGTACGAGCTAAAACGATAGTATCTACTTTGATAGAGATGTTATCGAATGTAGGTGAATTATCAGTAGGACGGATTCCACGTGCTACTTTCTGTAAAGAACTAGAACCAACGCGGTCGTTAGTAATGGTATCTGTACCACGAACAGTCTTAAATTTAAAGAACTGACGCATGAATGAATCTTTAAGGATTCGATGTTCTACTTCACCACCGTATTGCTCGATGTAAAGTGGGTTTACGTTACCTGAATCGACACCGCCTTGGTGACCTGAACGTACTTGATCTGCTGCTACTGCTTGGCCTATGATAGACATATAATATTATTCCTAAATTAGTTTAGTTACCGCGTTTAAGTGATTTTGAACGTCGGCTGTTTAATGATGCAATTTCTGGACTAGTATCGTAGTCATGCCCGTCTGTCATTAGTTTACGTAATTGACGGTCATATCCTGCTTTGTCTAATGGCTTGCCACCATACTCGGATGTCGTGTCGTCAGCTACTAATAATTTAGCAGGGGTAGATACGAATGAGTCTGATTGTTTAAAACTTTGTACTAGTGAATTAACAGCTAACTCTGCTGCCTTTCCACCTTGGGCTAATAGTTTATTAATATCACCACGGTCTGCGGTTGACATATTATCTTTGGCCCATGTAGCTAATTCTTTGAATGTATCTGAACCTGATTGCTCAGTCATACCTTCAAATGCTTTCTCTACTTGTGTAAATATCTTACTGTCTGCTGCTTTAGAAGCATTGACATTTGATTCGTGTAAGTTAGTTAGTTTATCTTTAATTAAACTAGCTACACCTTCACCATGTTTCTCTACTAGAGCTTTCAAGATTTCTGGTGTTACTTCACCATTATTCTCTGTTACTGCTGCCGCTACATCTGCTGGTACTAGACCTGCATCTGTTAAGAATGAACGAACTTGTTCCGCTGCTGATGAATCGAACTTAGGGGTTTCTGTGACTACTTCAGTCTCATCTAATACCGCTGGTTCATCTTCACTTGGAGTTTCTTCTGTTGGTTCTTCTTTTGGTTCTTCTGTAACTGGTTCTACGACTTCTTCTACTGGAGCCACTTCAAGTGGGTTACCGTTAGAGTCTAGTCGTGAATCTTCTGTCCAGTTTTCGTTGGGAGAGAGTTGCTCTGTTGGAGCATTTTCAACGTTATCTGTCATTATTCTTGTCCTGTTGCTTGGTTAACTGCACCAGCTTCCATACCAGCCGCTTGCGCCTGTTGAGCTGCTGCCGCTTGTTGGTCTGCTTGTACTTGCTTCTCATCTTTTAATAAGTCTTTATAATCAATACCGTGACCTGCACCTAACATAGTTATAAGTTTACTGTAGTCAATTCGCATTGCTACTTGTTCTGGTACGTCAGCTAATTGAACTAAGTCACTAAAGAATGCTCGTGTTCTATCTAACTCTGAGTTACGTGATAATGATTCTAAGCCTGTAACAATAACAGGTTCAATATCTTTTAACACTGGGTCAAATTTAGTTATTAAACGTTTCGCTAATGGTAGCTGTAAATCTGTAGCTAATCGTGAGTATACACCACCGTAAGAGCTTTCTAACTCTTGTGCTTGCATTCGTATCTCTTCTGCTGTTACTCGTTCTGCATCACGCGTCACTGAGTTATTTAGAAGGAATGCTGCTGCGATTCTACGTTCTACTGTCATAAATTGATTTGTTAAGAAGTCTGCACCAGCTTGTACATTTGCTGTATGGACATATAAATCTTCTTCACGACCGTGTACATAGTCACCACTTGATGCTTCATTAATAGTTCTAACATTAGTCATACCAGTAGGGTCTACTAATACTTTAACGTCAGTCATAATGGTTGTATAATCTAATATTGCTTCAGCTAATGTAGATAAGGTATGAAAATCACCTGAGTACATTTCTACTAAACCAGTACCGTAATCTTTGTTACGTGCTAGAGTCCATGTTAATGGAATCCAAGGTAACTCATCTTGTTTATAACGACCAACACTTACATGACAATAGCATAAATCTTCTAATTCTTGCCATACAACAAATTGGTCTTTACCAACTTTCTGTATTGCAGTATAGATTGTAGCTTCGCCTGTCATAGTCATACCTGCTTCCATAGCCATTGTAGCCATTTCGTCACTTAGACTTGTGATTGATTTAGTTTCTCTTATAATAATCTTTACCATATTACCACGAAGGTCACGCTCAATAACATAATCTCTAATAGAGTATGATTGCATAGTGTTATCTTCTGGCATATACAGCAAGCTGTTACCTGTAATAATTAACTGTTGAATACAATCAGTCATTGTTACTCGTGCATTAATCTTTTCTAACTCACGCATTGAACCACGCTCACCTTCAGCAAGTGCTTCTTCAATCATCGTAGAGTTCATGCCGATATTCTCAGCTAGTACTTCTTGTTCTTGTTCAGGAGTCAATGTCAAACGAAAGAAAGGTCTTGAAGGTTGGAACAATGCCATCATAATCTTATTAGATAAGTTATTAACTGCTTGTGCGCCTACTGACTGAAAATCGTTTTGGAATTCATCATCACCTGTTAACGGGTCATCTGGAAATACAGTTGGTATTGTCCAACCTGCATAACGTTCTGAACGAGTTAATGTTTGTTCACGTTTTGCTGACTCGATGTAGTATTCACCTTTAAGTAAATAATCACCTGTCAGATATTTCTGCTCATGTTCTACTGAGTTCATATTAAATCCTCACCGTCGAAACTTTCTTATCTTGCTCAAGTTCATCATCGACTTCTAGTGATATATTAGCTATTGAACCTTGACCTTCGCCTTCTGTTTCTGCGAATGCTTCAGCTTTACGTGCTGCTTTATCTGCTTCTAGTGCATCTGCTTCAGCCCGTTTCTCAGCTTTCCTAGATGCTTTCCGTTGTAGTGCGGCAGTACCGACGTGTAGAGCTGCCGTACCTATAATTGCGGTTGCTATCCAACTCATTTTGTATGCTCCAATTGTTTATCTAAAGAATGGTAATCAGGAGCTATAAACTCTTTCCTAATTTCCTCTTCGCTCGTTTTAGTTGTTCCATGAAATACAGTCCATACCGTATCTTCTATAACGTAACCTGCTCGTTTAGTACCAGCTGGTGATATAAAAGTTGAAGGTGCTTTAATTGTACGTACACCCTCTTCTGTAAACACTCGGATTACTCCTTGCGATACTACGTTAATCTGGTCCTGTAAGTGTATTTCACCAACTAGAGCTGTACCTTTAGGTATTCTAATCTCTCTGGCATACACACCGTTACAGTGATATTCTACTGGTTCTATCTCGATACCTTGTTCACCTTCTAAAGCTTTCATGCTATATTCCAGTTCCATTATTGCATCGCGTCTATCTGTAACGGTTAGTTGTTCCCAACTCCCCATTAAAGTAATATCCATTACATCACCATTTTATCTGTGATATACCGAATAACATCCTGTTGACCTGCTTGAAACATAATTTCATTTTGGGTCATGGTTGGTTTAATGGGCCTTTGTTTATATACTTGTGCCAAATGTTCTAAATCACGCTTAACTAAACCTCTTGGGTCTTTAGTATGCGCTAAATTATTTACGGGACTATTATCTTTTCTAATCATATAGTTCTCTTCTAGTAGAAGGCTATCCAAAGAAGTAGTCAGCGTTCACTATCTCACTAATATCGTAGTTACCTACTGGTGGTATAGTTTCTAAATCTGCTTCTACTTGTTTTGCCCAGTCTTCGATTGGGTTATGTTCTGTGTATAGTGCATGAAATGCTGTTCTAATTCCCTTAAATAACTTCTGTGTATGACCAGCATGTGTTCCATAATCATCATGAATCATTGCTAAACACTCATCAGCCATTAAGTTTATAGTCATTACCATATGTGTTGCGTCAATAGAATGTACAAAGTTTGGTGCAATCCCATTACGTTGTCCACGTTTACTTGGTTCTGCATCTTCAAAGCTCTGTACCCATAGTCTACACCCACCGTTTAACTGTGTCCGTACCTCTACAGCATTCTGCTTTTGATAGTGTTGGTATACAGGGAAACCTATTGGTGTTAACCATTTCATAAAGTCTGCTTTACTATTCTTCTGTAACCAATCCATAGCACCTCTTGAAGCTACTACAACCTCACCAATAGATGCCCATAAAATAGGTGTTAGGAATGTTGCTAAGTCGAATTGATGTTTGTCATCTAAATCGAATTTAACCCAATTCTCTACTACATACTCCATGATATACTGTCTAGCTGATTGTTGTGTTGCCCCATAAGGTAAAGTCATTACTGGACGTTTGGCACACTTACGGTCAATCCCGACTCTAAGCCATATCGCTGCTCTTGGGTCATCCATTGCTTGTAACTTGCTGCTAGTAACATTTGCAACCTGCTGGTATATGTCACTGGGAATCTCTGATGCTGACAAGTTCGTTGCCTTTGCACCAATTTCATCACGTAACATTGCTGAGAAATGCTGAAGTCCATTACAAGAGCCATCGAGTCCGACGGGAATTTTACTAGTCGCTTCGGGTCTAGTCCCATAGCCACAATTTGCCCATTCAAAACAGAAAGCAAGGAATTGATACGGTTTATCTGCCCCACCCCAAAATTCCCTATTGGTAATTGGGTCTTCAACTGTTCTGCGTATGTTGTCTTCGTTGTTTCGTATCCACAATACTCTGTCGGAATACGAGCATTTGTCTTCGCCATAAGTATTTGCTCCTTGAATAGCTAACCATTTAATACCGTCCTCACCTAATACAACATCTTTAGCAAAGCATAATAAGCCTTTAGCTGTGTCAGCACCTTGTGGTGATAACCCTGTCGTTGCACAATATATACGTCCTCTAAAATCACATGTATAAGCAAAATAGAATTCATCCCATTCAGATAGTTCTAATGCTAACTTACTACTTCTAATGTAACCTAGTACTTGACCTTTACGTTTCTGCTCTCTACCATAAGCTGCTTTAGCTCTCTCTTTCCATAAGGTAACTTCTTCTTTCTGTGACTCAGTATAATTAACTTTGTCCATATCTTTAAGATGTTCTGGGAAAGGTCTTGGTGTAATCTTCTCACTTGAAGGCATACCAATTGATAGGTTCTTTTCGTAAATCTCTCTTTGTACATTAAATACTTGTGTATTTATCTTCCAAGGTGTTTTCTGTAGTTTGTTTATTGCTTGTATATGTTGTGTTGGTTGGTGCTGCTCAGTAAACTTTCTTGGTCCACCACGCATGGTTTTTATGAAAGGTACTTGTGCATTGATTTTATGGGTATAATAGGCTGTGTTAACGTTACTATTAGTCCAATCATTAGGAGGGATTTTCAGAGGTAAGAAGAATGGAAACATAAAGCCTCGCTCTTTCTCAAACTCTGCGGCCCACGTATCAAATTCTGCTGTTGTATCTAGTTTATAAATTGTTTTGCGATGCTCACGAACAAGGTTCATGAAGAGTACATCGTCGAATACTTCTAATATGGCAGTTAAAACACGTTGACCTACATGTGCTTTATATAGTTGTGACCAACTCTTCCATTTTATATCGAATTCATTGAACTTAACACCCATGACTTTATGCATGTGAGTGAAGTCTGTAATGTTTTGTGTTTTAAATGATTTAAGTACTGTACCATAATATGCTGGGTGCTCTGTTTCAAATAACTGACACTTTAGGTCTGATTCTAAACGAGTACCAATGTTCATACATATGCTAACTACTTTGTTCTTACGCTTATCTACTTGGCTTTCTAGTACTAGTTGTAAACCAATATAAGCTATTTTAAGATAATCATTGTCTGCTGCTGCTTGTTTTAATAGTTTGTTGTACTTATTACCACGACCTGCTGTAGTATCATACGCCATTAACTTTAGTCTATCAGCTACTTGTTGTAGTCTGGTCTTGAGAAGATAGCTGCCTACATCAGTCTGGTCCGATTGTCCAGTATCACGTAAGCGGTCTTGATTGGCGTAATACCTCTCAGTACCACGGGCAACACATTCTCTTTCCCATTTGATTTGTTCAGCTATATCCATTACTTCGCCTTAGCTCTCTTTAACCGAGCTTTCTTGTTACGTTCTAATCGCTTCTCATCTTCAGTCTTATGACTAGGATGTATGTAGTTGTACTTTGGTGTTACGTGTGTCTCTAGGTAACTACCTAGGCCAATTATATACTTCTCAGAGGTAATACCTTTATGACCACGTTGTGCTAACTTCTTGATACGTCCTTCGATACCATTACATGAATTATGTAAAGCACCTCGGATATAACCTTTAGTATGGCAATGGTCAAGTACAGGTATATCTCGTTGAGTAAAGGGATGTCCACAAATGGCACATTTACCACCTTGCTTCTTTACTACTTGAGCTAGTATACCTGCTACTTGTGTTGTCTTTAATCTAACTACGGCCATACTAAGCTGCCTTAATAGTTTTTAAATACTCTCTTCGTTGAGATAAGTGATTACGCTCTTTGACTGTAATACCTAGTTCACTGTCTACAAAGCCTAATGCTTTCATAGTAGATTTAACATGCTTCTTAGGTACACCACGGGCCTCTAAATAGGCATGTAGCTTACGTCTGTTTGTTCGTTTACAGAAAGAGTTAGTTTCAACATGGTCAAAGGTAACTGTACCCTTGGTTCCATCAGCTTTCTCTTCTGCTTCATTGATAGCAATTATAAATTTCATTCTGTGTCCTTGTCGTGTTTTACATCTGGTAATAGGCTGTGTACTACTAATAAAAGTCTATCTGCGCTTCTACCTATATGTACAACTGCTACTAGGAAGAAGAATATTGGTAATGTCATTATGCGAATCCATAATGCTGCTTGTAGTATGTATTTTAATTTCATTCGTTACTCGCCTCAATTTGTATTGCTGATAGTCTATCGAATTCTTTTAATCTAAGGTTTTGGTTAATACTCATTGCACAATGTAGTCCTGATTCATTTAAGAAGTCTACACAATCTTTAGGGTTCTCAGTTCTACGCATCCATAATAAGAATGCTGACTCTATCATCATTGTTTTAGCATTAGGGTATATACCACTGTATGCTTCTAAGACACGTTTACAAGCCTCTACATCATTAGTAACACCATTTAGTATTGCTGTTGATTTAGCTTCCCCACATGGCGCATCTTTACGCTTAGGGTTGAATTTCTTAGTTGGTAAGTATCTGTTTAATAATTTAGCTGTTAGTGTTGGTAATCCTGCAATATTATCTGCTGTATCACCATGTAACATTTGATGCCAAAACCAACTGGTTCCTTCACCTATTAGTTTAGGTTTTACATTACCTACGTCACGGTACTCTGTCTTACCATAACCTTTAACTGTATACATACGACCTGTCTTCTGGTCACAATGTAATCCATCTACCATCCATAAGTCTTTGTCACCTGACATTATAACTGAACTTTGTACACCATAATCTCTAATACGTAATACTTGTAATTGAGTTAAGGAGTCATCTGCCTCTTGTAATAAATTAGCTACTGGAGTTACAATATCTGTGTCATAGTTAGCTAAGAAGTTTCTTAGTGCTGCTACACGTTCTGTTAGTAATGGGTCACGTTTACCACGTTGTTCTTGGTACGGTTTAACTGTTGCCATTTGCTCACGACCACCTTTCATACCTAATGTGATATGAACGTTTACGTATTCTGCACCAGCCATTTGTCTTTTAATATCTATATGCTTCATCAGGGTATCAATATTATCTGCTACTGATTTATCCAACCATGCACATTCGTAACAACCAAAATCTGCGTCATACTGAAGTACCCGTCCTAGGACGAAGGACGCTTCAGTGATAGCAGACTCGGCAGCTGATTTACTTATCGCTGCTAAGTCCATATTATATCCTAATCGTCTAATGAAGGCATTTCGTCGTTGTCACCATCTACTTCAGGAGGCATATCATATGTGGCATCTAAATCAATACCATCATTAGCTACTAATTCCTGAGTACGTGAACCTTCCCATTTAAGGTTAGTCATGATACGAGCTTGGTCAAAGTTAAGAGTTTCTTGTGTCTCATTATCTTTACCAGCATTCTTAGTATATGAACCATCAATGAAGATAGATTCCCACATGTCTTTAACCATTTGGTCGTCAACGGTAGCGTTTTCCCATAAGAATAAACGGATAGGTTTACTCAATTCTGGTACGATTACTGGAACCATATCGCCATCGTCGTTCTCACGCTCTGGTGCATCATAGTTCTCAAGGTTTGCATAGGTCTTAGCAGTTTCACCAGTACCTACAACGTTATGTACAATTTTAGCTTTGAAAGGTTTGTTTAGTAAGTCTACGAAAGTCTTAGCTGTGCCACCTGTCGCTACGTTAATCATTTTGAATAGTTTCTTGTAGTTAGATGTTGCTTTAACACCTTTATTAAAGAATACTTTTACTTCATGAGGAACAGTCTTGTCACCCATTTCGTATTGATGTTTCTTATGCAATAATTCTACAATTAAGTAGCCTTTATATGCTGCGCTGTAACCTAGTGCTTGACCACGTTCATCTGGTGCAAACTGTCCTAGTTCTACGTACTCACGGATACGACCAAGCGTAGGTCCTTTTACTGGTACTGGCTTCTTGAAACCACCATTGCTTGAGTCTACTGAGGTATTGTCTGATTCTACAGCCGCTTGGCTGATCGCGTTTAAATTTAAGCTCATTTAGTTAATCCTGTGTTAAGTGTTGTACTGTCATTGTGAATAAATCATGTCCCACTTCCGTTTCTGCTGGGAAAGGAACTGTTACATTAAGTTCTGGGTATGCATCATTGAATACCTGTGGAACTGTTTCTAATATCTTATGTACGGCTTCGCGTACTGGTTTTAATATGTTATCGTTTGTACCATCTAGTAATAAACAATCATGAACACTGTTTACTAGTAGTACTTCGTTGTTAAAGTTATCGTTAGCTACGAAATGTCTCCATACCTTACCTAACATCGTTTGCATTACAAAACCACCTTCTCCTTGCATTGGGTAGTTCTTTCTTTCAGTAGGACTGAAACCAGTGTACTTACCTCGCTCATGCATAAAGTCAGGTGTGATGCCCTGTTTCCATTTGTATTGTGTACCAGTCGGTGAATCCCATACAGATTCTTTCTGAGTGAACGCAATACCGTTATGGAATATCTTTGCTTCTGTTCTTGTTGCATTATTATTGATATGCAATTCAAGTTCCTTGTCAAAGTTTTGTACTGTCGGATAGAGAGTCTCTTCGGCTTGTATAAGGGATTCGACATCAGACTTTGACATTCCTGTAGCTTCAACGATAGTTGCAACTCCTGCGCCATAGGCCCGTTGGAAAGAAAAGCCTTTAGCCCCTGTACGCATCGCGCCATAGTGTTCATCTTCTAATACCTTACATTTGTGTAGTACACTTTCATATGATTCACCTAGTTTTGCAGCTAGACGTTTACAATGGAAGTCTACTCGGTTGTTTAAATCTTCGCATAGTTGTTTATCCTTAGTTAACATACCTTGGATAACTACTTCTAGTTGTGAGTAATCTATTTCTGCCATACGTCCATCAGTACCGAAACGTGAAGTAAACATCTTTTTAACGTTAGATGTATTACCACGAGGGATATTCTGTAGGTTAGGGTTAGAGCTACTCATACGACCAGTAACGGTACTAGTATGGTTTAGTGCATGATGTATAATAGAATCATCACCAACTAAGGTTAACATACCTTTACGTTTACCATGTTTGTCTTCTGTCCAATAGTAAGTACTTAAATCTTTACTATAAGATGTATGTTTAGCAAGTGCATCAGTGAATGGTACACCTCTAAGAGATAGTGCTTTGATTGTGTCTCCATCAGTTGAGTATAATGGCTCACCCTTTGCGTCGGTTGCTTTACCAATCCATCTAGGGTTTGGTTTAGTGTAACCTTCAAATTTAAAGAAGTGGTCTTTTATACTACCTTTGGGCTTAGTTAAATCATTGACTTGAACATTCTTAGTTTTACCTAGTCCTTTGTTAAGTCCTGATTTATATAAATATTGAGTCCCGTCGTCATTTAATACTGGTTCTTTAATAGTCTGTTGTACATAACAAGTATTACCGTCTTCGTCAGGTGTGATAGTCCATTTAGGATACTTAACAGTACCACCAAATATTAGACATGATTTCTGTGTTGAACTTCCCCAATTGAATACCAACTCTGGTGGTAATTCTGGAATGAAGTTTTCTAATTCTTCTTTAGCGACTTTTAAGTCACGGTCTAAGATAACTCGCTCTGTCTCTGCAACTTCTTGGTTAACGTACATACCGTTATATTCCATTTCAGTTGTAGCTAATAGTCCGTCAAAGCGGAATGCAAGCATCTTACGGAATTCTTTAGGCATCTCTTCACGCATACGTTTAATCTGACCTACCATGATTAGGAATGTATTCTTTACATCACCAACAATCTCAGCACCATCACCAATTAAGTATTCTGTTAATAGCCCACGAGGAATCTCACTAGTTAAAGCTCCATTCTCCCACATTTCTTTTACTGCATCTACTTTACAGCCACCGCCATATTGTTCGGCTACGCTATTCATTGATACCATTTGTACGTCTTGTGTCATACCACCAAGCATATACTCAGCATATTGACCATCAAAGATACGTACACCGCGTTTGAATGCAGCTATTAGACACGGCTCACGCCATACCCATAGTAAATCAAACTTGATGTTAAATCCATTGATGTAATCACCAGCTTGTAGTTTGTTAATTTCTTCCACTGGTAAGACAGGTTCACGATGATAAGCATCATAGTATGTCTCTTGTGGTTTGCCAGCGTTCATTTGCCACCCGATTTGAACAACGTAGTTGTCAGGGCAGAATGGACCAGCTAGGCGTTTATTGTAGCGGTGATTCTCCACTTCTAAATCGAATGTAAATATGTTCATATTACTTTGTAATCCTTAATCCAAATGATGTTAATACACAAATACCTAACCAATACTGGAAGAATTCTGGCATTGTTGCTAATACTATAAAACCTTGCGCAACATGTGGTGCGGCTTCTGGGAAGAAACAAGCTATAGCTGGTATTGATAATACAATAGTCCAGTACTCATCTTTCCATGAATATTTCATACCTTCCGATAAGATAGTCTCTAACTCGCCCGTCTTATCATCTGAGTTCATAAGTCTTTCAACTTGCTGTGCTCGTAATGCTGTTTTATTATCACTTTTCTTTGATAATAGTCCTGTTATTGGTGACACGATGCCACTTAATAATGTTCCAATCCAACCCATGTTAACCTCCAAATAATACGTTTAAGTCTGCTCGTAATTCTTGGAATTGCTCTAAAGCTAGCCAAGCTGTAATTATATCTGTTTTATCATAATCACCACGTTGTAGTGTAGTTATGATAGTCTTTAATTCGTCATCGCTCATAGTAATCTCCTATTTAATTTACAATAGTGACTCATAGAATCACTACTAAAATTAGATAGCACATGCGCCTGAACCGCAACCATCTTCCATCTCTTCAACTCCGTGAGTAACTTTCTTGAATCCTTCTCCGTATAGGTTCCTAGTCTTACTACCACCGTAAAACTTCCCCACTCGGGGAGCCTCATACTTGAACCAATAGTCATCACTCATATGTGTAGGTTTACTAATAGCTATACTATTACATTCAACGGTATAGCCACTATTAGTCATTTTAAAGTCCATTTAGTTTACCTGTCCACCGCCCCCGTTCATCTAATTCCATTGGGATTAAGCGAGGGATAGAGTCAATAATGACCGAACAACCTAATAAAGGTTTCTTAGGGAACAATTTCCCGTAGGCAAAGGCCAAGGCTTTAGGATCAATCAAACAACCAGATATTAAAGACCAGTACAGTGCTGTTGTTGAACTACGGTATTGTATTTCGAATTTCCCGTGTTCATGACCTTCCACTATACTAGCTCTTTCGTGTCCTGCGTTGTTCAACGTGTCGCCAGCCGACTGATGTTGGAAGATAACGTCCTCACCGTTTGGTAAAGTTATACGGTGTTTGTCTTTCCACTCCCAGCCTTGACCCTTACCGCTAGGGAAGAGTATTTCACGGTACGATTTGATATATTCCGCTGGAATACCTGACTTAAATGCTCGACGGTATACTAAGCTACCGTGATTACTATGACAGATATCCATTACTGGGAATATACGTTCCATCGCTCCGATGAATTCACGTGCTTTAGATAGTTCAACACCAGCTGAGTCTAATGATGGGTCAGAGTCGTGCATTGATAGTGCATGTCCGTCTGTTTCATCACCTAAGTTGACTACGCGTGTTGGTTTAATCTTAGCTGCTACTGCAATTAAGAATTCTAAAGCATCTTGATGATGATATGGTGCATGTTGGTCAGGGATAATCAATATACGTCGATTATTCTCTTTACTCTTACAAGTACGGTCATCATCGTTAATTGTACGATTACGTAATGTAATTTCTTCATTACGAATCTTGCGGTCTAGTGAGCCACTACCATTGAGAGGTTCACCGTTCTTTTTAGTTATTTCTGTTAACTGTCTGCGCCAATAACGCATAAGTTGCTTTGATATTTCACCTCTACCAATGGTAGACAGTTGCGCTGCTGCCTGACGGTCGTTTTTAGTGCTGTCTATAGCATTAAATACTTCCGTGTTGGTAAACAGTTTACGAAGTTTGGACATGTTTGTTTTCCTTTTATTTGGGTGTGCCTAAGTCACTTTCTTTAATGAACACTCCATCTACCATACGACCTTTACGGTCTTTTATGTCGTCAAATGCTATTTCTAAACAGTTGTGTAGGTTGTGCCCATTACGGGCGGCTATATTAACTAACACTACGATCATATCACCTATGTCGTCACGTACATCTTTACCACGTGAGATATTACCTGCTAACTCACCTGCTTCCTCTATAAGTTTCACGTACTGGGCGTGGTCTGTTGAACCTTTTATTAAGTTACGGTCATGGTGCCATTGTTCCACTTTATTTACTAACGTGTCTAAGCTCATATCATCCCTCACAC
>Ga0209279_10000813_pt1 | contig 18445 bp, 14 predicted proteins | sample CoawatmetaG00DNA_3_FD_187508 | JGI IMG/M metagenome (GOLD analysis project Ga0209279, IMG submission 187508) | Marine microbial communities from the West Antarctic Peninsula - Coastal water metaG006-DNA (SPAdes) (version 2) | ecosystem: Environmental > Aquatic > Marine > Coastal ... | reverse complement strand
CTTAAAGTATTGGTAGAAGGACTTCATAGAGTTTGTATTGAGGCCCCGTTTGACGATAAAGCATTTATGCGGGCTACTGCGGCAGAGCTCAATGGCAAAGATCTTTTAGAAGAAGAAACCGAAGCACTAGTGCGTTCGACAACCGGTTTGTTTGAGCAGTATGTGAACCTTAGTAAGAAAATCCCACCTGAAGTAATAGCTACGGTTAGCGGAATAGAGGACGCGAATAGACTCGCTGATACGATTGCATCTCATATGACGCTCTCTCTCGAGCAAAAGCAGGAGGTGCTAGAAATAGCGGATTTGACTTTGCGACTTGAGCACCTGATGGGTTTAATGGAGGCAGAAATTGATCTATTCCAGATTGAGCAGCGGATTCGTGGGCGCGTTAAAAAGCAAATGGAGAAAAGCCAGCGCGAGTATTACCTGAACGAGCAGATGAAGGCTATTCAAAAGGAATTAGGAGACCTAGATGAGGGGCTGTCCGAACTGGACCAACTTGAGAATAAAGTTAAGCTTGCCGGTATGCCAAAAGCTGCCTTAAAAAAGGCTCAGTCTGAACTAGGTAAGTTAAAGATGATGTCGCCGATGTCCGCTGAGGCGTCTGTGCTGAGAAATTATATTGATTGGATGATAAGTGTTCCCTGGAAAAAGCGGACGCGGGTAAAACATGATCTTGTGAACGCGGAGAATACTCTAAACGAAGACCATCATGGGCTTGATGAAGTTAAAGAAAGAATTCTTGAGTTTCTTGCGGTACAAAAGCGGGTAAAAAAGCTCAAGGGCCCAGTGCTTTGTTTGGTGGGGCCCCCTGGGGTTGGTAAAACGTCTCTAGGAGAGTCGATAGCGCGCGCTACTGGCCGAAAGTTTATTCGAATGAGTCTGGGTGGTGTTAGAGATGAAGCTGAGATAAGAGGGCATCGTCGGACTTATATCGGCTCTCTGCCGGGAAAATTGATTCAGAAACTCTCTAAGGTTGGCGCTAAAAATCCATTATTCCTGCTGGATGAAATTGACAAGATGGGAATGGACCAGCGAGGAGACCCTGCGTCAGCACTTCTGGAAGTTCTAGATCCGGAACAAAATCATACATTTAATGATCACTATTTGGAGGTTGATTACGATCTCTCAGAAGTTATGTTCATTTGTACGGCTAACTCAATGAATATTCCTGCGCCTTTATTAGATCGGATGGAAGTGATCCGAATTCCAGGATATACGGAAGATGAGAAGGTAAAGATAGCGGAAAAGTACCTAGTTCCCAAACAGTTAGTGGCCAATGGTTTAAAGCCTGCTGAGCTTGAAATTAGTGAAGATGCTATTAAGGATACTATTCGTTATTACACTAGAGAAGCGGGAGTGAGAGGGTTAGAGAGAGATATTGCGAAGATCTGTCGTAAGACGGTGACCAAGCATGTTCGTTTTAATGAGACTAACGCGGAGCATATTGGTTCTAGCGAACTAGAAGAGGCGTTGGGTGTGCGCAAATTCGATTATGGTCGAGCCGAAGTTGAGAATCAAATTGGGCAAGTAACGGGTCTAGCATGGACTCAAGTGGGCGGAGAATTACTAACGATAGAGACCTCAGCAATTCCTGGCTCAGGTAAAGTAATCAAGACAGGTTCTCTTGGCGATGTAATGCAGGAGTCCATTCAAGCAGCTTTGACAGTGGTTCGAAGTCGAGCGCAGCTATTGGGCATTCGTAGAGACTTTTATCAAGAAAATGACTTACATATCCATGTTCCTGAAGGAGCTACCCCCAAAGACGGGCCGTCAGCGGGCGTTGGTATGTGTACGGCTCTAGTCTCGGTTCTTACCAATATTGCGGTGAAAGCCGATGTAGCTATGACCGGTGAAATAACGTTGCGTGGTCAGGTGTTAAAGATTGGAGGGTTAAAAGAAAAACTGCTTGCTGCTCATCGAGGTGGTATCAAGACAGTTATTATTCCACATGATAATGCCAGTGATTTGAAAGAAATTCCTGACAATATCAAAGCCGACTTAAACATATGCCCGGTTAAATGGATAGATGAGGTTTTGGCGATTGCTTTGGACGAAAAGCCAGAGCCACTTAGTCAATCAGATTTTGTTAAGGCAAGTTCGTCTAAATCCGATCTGGAGGCCAATCAGAGGGCTAGTACGCACTAGGTTTAAACTATTTTGGTCTATTTTAAAGAGACTGCTTGACCGCATGCGGCCGCTATTGGTATAAAGGGTCTAGGGACTGCATGTTTACTTGAAATAGGTAGTATCAAAGGGAACCGATGCGCCTTTATTGTATTTAAATTACTTCCAAAAAAAAGGGGAATACCGTGAATAAATCTGATTTGATTGATGCTATCGCTGCAGGCGCAGACATTTCTAAAGCTTCTGCTGGGCGCGCACTAGATTCTGCAATTGAAGGAATCACTGGCGCACTGAAAAATGGTGACCAGGTGTCTTTAGTTGGTTTTGGAACATACTCAGTTAAGCACCGCGCAGCGCGTGCTGGACGAAATCCTCAAACTGGTGCTGAAATCCAGATTAAGGCCGCTAATGTTCCTAGCTTTAAAGCTGGTAAGGCATTGAAAGACGCAGTAAATTAATAATTGCCTGGGGAATCCTTACGGATTTTCTCGGACTTTAGAGGCGCATCTTTGATGCGCCTTTTTTACGATTAGGGAAGATAGAATGTTAGATAGTTTTAGAACAAACATGAAAGGCATGGCGATTGGTATTACCGTCGTTATTGGCGCCATATTCGCTTTTTCGGGAACTGGTACATTATTTCTGAGCGGTGGCGGGGCTGATGCAGCTCTAGTTGTCAATGATTCGACTATTACCGAATTACAGGTGGCTCGGGGTATTTCTTCACAGAAGCAACGTATTTTGAATGAGAATGTGGGTCTTGACGCTTCCTTAATTGACGATGAGTTTCTTCGTCCAAGTGTGGTAGAGCAGCTAATTGGCAGAGAGCTTCTGTCGCAGGCGTCTAAGAGCCAGCGAATGACAATATCTGAGCAAACTATCAACGAATATATTGTTAACAACGAGGCATTCCAGTCGGATGGTCGCTTCGATCAGAATCAATATCGATTTGCGCTTCAGCAGCAGGGTTATACAAGTGCTAGCTTTAAGGAAATGCTTGTTAATGACATGGCTGTTCAGCAACTCATAGCGGGTATTACAGGTACTGGCTTTGTTACACAGACTGAGTTGTCCGCTTTAGCGTCGGTCACTGAACAAAAAAGAGACTTTTATTATCTGACAATCCCAGCTGGGCCTATCGAAGAATCTATTGCCCTTACCGATGAGCAGATATTGCAGTATTATCAAAAAAACCTATCCTCGTATGAGACAGAGGCTCAAGTAATCGTCGACTACATCGAACTAAGCCCTGCAAAGTTGGTTGATCCAACATTAGTGTCGAGCGCTCAAATTTCCGCGCGTTTTGAAGAGGAACTTGATACTTTGGACTTGGCGGAATCTCGTCAGGTCGCCCACATTTTGTTGGAAGATGCTAACGATGATTTAATTGCAGAAGTTCAGGCTAAGATTGGGGCTGGAGGTATCTTCGGTGAGCTAGCCCGTGAGTATTCTGATGATTTTGCATCGGCAGAGACAGGTGGAGATCTTGGTTATACCTCTGGAAATACATTCCCTGAGGCGTTTGAGGCTGCATTAGCCGCGCTTGAGTTGGGTGAGGTTTCTAGCCCGGTCACAACGGATGCCGGTATTCACTTTATAAAGCTTTTGGATATCCAGCAGGATACTTATTTGCTAGCAGATGAATCCTCTCGTATAGAGCGTGAATTGATGAGAGAGGCGACGACTGATAAGTTGATCGCTAAGGTAGAGCTTCTTAAAGAGCTCAGCTATAACGCGGAATCGCTGATTGAAGTTGCTGAAGATGTGGGTTTAGAACTCAATACATCAGAGGCATTCTCTAGATCTGGCGGGCAGGGCATTACAGGTCTTCCCAAAGTGAGTGCCGCAGCCTTTAGCTCTGAGGTAGTTGAAGATAAGTACGCGAGTGAAGTACTTGATTTAGGCGATGATCGATATGTTGTTTTGAAGCTCAACCAATTTATAGAGGTACGCCAGAAAGAGCTTTCTGAGGTTCGAAGCTTGGTAGTTACGGCACTTACAGCTAGCGAGTCAGCGAGATTACTCGCGGAGAAAGGTGCAGAGCTACTGGCGGAAATAGTCGCAGGAAGCTCTGTTGAAATGGTCGCTAAAAATCGTGACCTTGCTTGGCAGGTCGGTAAGTCTGTAAATCGTCGTGGCACTGACGTTAATGCTGAGGTTAGATCAAGAGTATTTACCTTTCCAATCCCCGATTCAGACAGGGTGATCGACGGATTTTATATGAGCAACGGTGATTATGTAGTAGCAGAATTAACAAAAGTAGTGCCCGGTGATTTAAGCGTTTTAGCGAAAGAAGCTAGAGCGTCTTTAGAGGCCGCTACGCTCTCAATAAATGCTAATCGCGATGTTCTCGCTTATCAGGGAACTTTGAGAGAGAAGGCTGATATTGTTCAGTAGGTAGGTATTTTGAGTTATAGAATAAAGGCGGTTAGTCCGCCTTTATTTTTGTCTGTTAAAAAGACCTTAAATATTTCTTGGGTTAATATACAGAGTTAACCGTTGGCCCGGCTGCAGATAGCTTTTCTTATTAATACTGTTCCAATCGATAATATCAGTAATGGACAGTGAAAAGTTTTTCGCAATCTTATAGAGAGAGTCCCCACGCCTCACCTTATAAGAAATTTTTCTTAGTGACACAGACTTTACTGATTGTTTAGATGAGCGTATTTCAAGTACTTGGCCAATTTTGATGAGTTCTCCTCCTAGGCCATTCAAAACACGCAGCTCCTTGACAGTAATGCCATAGCGTTGCGCCAGTGTTGAGAGAGAGTCACCAGAAACAACGCTATGACGTGTTATTTCGTACCTGCCCTGTCTATCAGACGCGATATCCGCATTACTATTTGGTATCACTAGTGTCTGGCCTATGCTGATGCGATCGCTAATTAAGTTGTTACTATTTTTGATCGCGTCAGTTTGGGACTTAAACCGAGCAGCAATTTGAGAGAGCGAGTCACCGTTGACAACAATATATTCGGTATGAGGAATCCAAGTTTTTGGATCAGTGGTTTTAATGAACGCCACAAGTGATGCTGACTTGTCCGTAGGTATTAATAAACGATAGGCGCCCTGCGGAGGCGTCGTCGAGCGTCGATAACCCGCGTTGAGTTGGCTAAATAGCCAGTAGTCGGTGTCGGTGATTTCCATCACTTTTGATAGTGAAATCTGTTTCTCGATATGAATAACATCAAAGTAGGATTGATTTTTCACGTCAGGCAGATTGATTTCTAAGGACTCCGAATCCTGAATTACCGACGCCAATGCAAGTAGTTTGGGTACATAATTACGAGTCTCTTTGGGCAATTTGAGATGCCAAAAATCAGTCGGCTTACCAAGTTTGGCGTTGGCTCTAATAGCTTTTCCAACTGTGCCTTCTCCGGCATTATAAGCGGCCAATGCAAGTAACCAGTCATTGTTAAAACGTCGATTTAGGTAAGATAGGTAATTTATAGCAGCGGCTGTTGATGCTACAACATCTCTCCGCCCGTCATACCAGCGACCTCGCTCTAGACCAAACCTACTTGCCGTTGCTGGAATAAATTGCCAAAGTCCAGCTGCATGACTAGGGCTGTAGGCATAAGCATCATAGGTGCTTTCGATGATAGGCAATAAAACCAGTTCCAAAGGTAACCCAGATTCAGACAGTTGCTCGGTGACATAGTGAATAAAAGGTTTAGCGCGCTTAACCACAGTTGATATGTAGCGAGGATGTTTAATATACCAGTCACGTTGTTCCAATACACTGGCAGGGTAGGACTCAAGGTTTAGTTGGTAACCGGCACGGATACGTTGCCAAAGGTCCATCTGTGGTATATCAAATTCGATACTGATTACTGCTGCGGCAGAGACTTCTGGCGTTACAATGAGTTCTTTGCGCTCAGATACCAGGTCAACCAGTTGCGATAGAGGCTCGGGTATTTGATCAAGCTCAACGGGTATAGCGGGCACAGCTTGTTCTTCTATTGAAGGCGGCGAGATTATGCAGCCTGATAGTGATAAAAGGAGCCATAGCATTGTGCTGAAACAAATTAGTTGGGACGCTGATTTCACAGAGATCTCACAGGATTTTTTAGCCGGTGAGTGTATCGATGTTATTGAAATTAGACAAACAATTAACCGTTTGCACACCGACTAACTAAAAATAACGATTAGTGATATGTGTGAGTGTTTTGATTAATTAATATTCAACTGTTTTGTGAGGGTTTAGTGGAGTCTAATGCGGTGGTTTTTAACCCGCTCAACCGTCATACTGTAAGCCTGTAAGGGCACGTTCTTTAGGCCGCCTATTAAGTTAACCTTGAGATTTAAAAGACGAGTGTTAAAACGGTTTTCTATAAAAGAGCTCGAATTCACTGCCGAACATCTCTCAATGTGGTCGAAGAGTGACTTTGGGCGCTATGTTTTGGCCACCGAACGGGAACTTATCGCACAAAAGTATTCAGCATTACCCGGGTATCGGTTTATGCACCTCGGGTTAACCGCAGATGAGCAGTCGGCGAATGAATTTTCTCAGATACATAGGTTTAATTTCCAAACTCGTACTGGCGGTTGTAGTTCCGATGTTTCTGCAGTAGCTGATTTAACTGAACTACCCTTACCATCAGATATAGTCGATGTCGTATTGCTTCAGCACATGCTTGAGTTTTCTGCGTCGCCTCAATCAGTACTTGCAGAGGTATGCCGAGTAATAGCACCAGGTGGTCATCTTGTCGTATGTGCTTTAGATCCATTTGGACCTATGGGACTGGCTAAATTACCCATGCAGCTATTGTCTAACAGCCCTCAATATCGTTTCCATAGCCTTCGTATAGGGCGCCTAGTAGATTGGTTAACCCTACTGAACTTTGAGGTAGACTCTATTCACCATGGTGCTCATCAGTGGCCCTTTTTATACAACGCTGACTCCTCTGCGATGTTAGAAAGTCGTGAAAAAGTGAAGTTAGGGGTTAAATGGGATCTCGGATGCCAAAAAATGGGGCTCCCTTTAGGAAATTTTTTTATGATCCATGCCGTCAAGCGAGTCAGCCGAGTGATTGGTAATTCATCGCGAAACTGGAAGACAGCAGCACGTGAACGGTTAACTGTATCTGCGAGTCAATCGCTTGGGTCAAAAAAAAGTGTAGATAAGCGCTCTTCGGAGAATAACTTTTAGTCAAAGAGATAAATGATGAGTCGTGTAGAGATTTTTACTGATGGCGCCTGTCGAGGTAATCCTGGCCCTGGTGGCTGGGGTGCTTTACTGCGTTTTGGGACTGAAGAAAAGGAACTTTTTGGTGGTGAGCCTGAAACTACGAACAACCGTATGGAGTTAACCGCTGTTATTGAAGCACTGGCAGCGTTAAAGCGGCCTTGCGAGGTTAAAGTAACATCTGATTCAACCTATGTTCTTAAAGGCATTCAAGAATGGATGCCCAATTGGAAAAAAAGAGGTTGGAAAACCGCTAGTAAAAAGCCCGTTAAAAATGTCGACCTATGGCAGAAACTCGATGCGCTGATTGGGTTGCATAGTATAGACTGGCAATGGGTCAAAGGACACAGCGGCCACAGGGAAAACGAGATTGCTGATGATTTAGCTAATCGGGGAATAGACGAGCTCTAGAGGCCTAGATTAAAGCTCAACATCAATCACACTAAAGATAGTATAAAAGCATGCGACAGATTGTTTTAGACACAGAAACTACCGGTTTAGAGACCTCCCAAGACCACCGAATCGTCGAGATTGGTTGTGTGGAAATGGTTAATCGGAAGCTGACTGGCCGACATTATCACCAATATATCAACCCTCAACGAAAAGTCGATGAAGGTGCGATGGAGGTGCATGGTATTACTGATCAGTTTCTTGAGGATAAGCCAGTTTTTGCGGCTATTAACTCTGATTTCCTACAATTTTTGGACGGTGCTGAACTAGTGATTCACAACGCACCTTTTGATGTGGGATTCATTAATCATGAATTAAAGAAACTTAGTGGTAAGCAGACCCCGTTGGGTTCTAGCTGTAAAATCATAGACACGCTAGCACTTGCTAGGCAAAAACACCCCGGACAAAAAAATAATCTTGACGCGTTATGCAAGCGTTATGGCGTAGATAATTCGCAACGAGATCTCCACGGTGCGTTATTGGATGCTGAAATACTTGCAGACGTCTATTTGCTGATGACCGGCGGTCAAGTTAATTTAAATATCAATCAACAGTCCGATTCAGACAGTGGTGAAATCAATGCTGCCACGTTAATTAGGCGCCTGCCGAGCGACAGAACTCCTTTACCGATTGTTCGCGCGAGTGCTGAGGAATTACTTTGCCATGAAGAAAAGCTCGCAGCCATTAAGAAGTCTAGTGGATTCTGTGTCTGGCAGGAGACAGGCGAGTAGCGCTTTTTATGTCTAATATCGATAGTTTTGATCCTACCAATATTGCTCCTAATACGCCAAGTCAAATAGATCGGCTTTCATCGGAGCTTGTGCAGACGGTTTTAAGCGCTGATTTGTTTAGTCTGACTCGGACGTTGTTCACCCTTAAAAGTCGTAGCGCTGACGCCAAAGATAGCTCAGGAAAGTGGTTGAAATTCTGCGCAGCGGTGGCCAAATCACAGGATGCTGCAGAGTCAAGGAGACTCAGACTTCCATTAATTAACTACCCTGATTTACCGGTAAGTGCTCGCGCTGAGGAAATTAAGCGCGAAATTGAGAAAAATCAGGTTGTGATTATCGCCGGTGAGACAGGGTCCGGTAAGACGACTCAAATCCCTAAAATATGCCTGCAAGCAGGGCGAGGGGTTCGAGGTCTTATTGGGCATACACAGCCGCGCAGAATTGCCGCTCGCACAGTTGCGGAGAGAATTGCCCAAGAATTGAAGTCACCCTTGGGCGATGCTGTCGGTTATCAGGTTAGATTCTCGGATCAAACATCATCCAACAGTTTTATAAAGCTGATGACCGATGGTATTTTGTTGGCTGAGATTCAGCGGGATAGATATCTTAGTAAATACGATACGATTATCGTCGATGAGGCTCATGAGCGTAGTCTCAATATTGATTTTCTTTTGGGTTATCTTAAAGGCTTATTAGTTAAACGGCCCGATCTAAAGCTCATTATTACCTCGGCAACAATTGATATAGAAAAATTCTCGACACATTTTGATAAGGCACCTGTGATAGAGGTCTCTGGCAGGACATTTCCTGTGGAGATTATTTATAGTGGACCGGACATCGTTGAGAGAGAGCGTAATCAAGCGATCGTCGATTGCTTAGAAGATATTGAGCAGAATCAAAAACCAGGAGATGTGTTGGTTTTTTTAAGTGGCGAGAGGGAAATTCGAGAAGCTAGCTTGGCACTTCGGCGAGCGCAATTGACGCACACTGAAATAGTCCCTTTATATGCTCGGCTTAGTCTAGCGGAGCAGAGCAAAATCTTCTCTCCGCATAAGGGACGTCGTATCATTCTTAGTACCAATGTTGCAGAGACATCTCTCACTGTTCCGGGTATTCGGTATGTTATTGATACCGGTAGGGCAAGGGTATCTCGTTACAGTTTTCGTACTAAGGTACAAAGATTGCCAATTGAGTCAATTTCTCAAGCGAGTGCAAATCAGAGAGCCGGGCGTTGTGGTAGGGTTGCTGATGGTGTTTGTTACCGCTTATATCAGGCGGAAGACTTCGAGACTCGATCGGCATTTACTGATCCAGAGATTGTACGGACAAATCTCGGATCAGTCATATTGCAGATGCTCCATTTACGGATTGGTGATATTAGAGATTTTCCCTTTATTGATCCACCCGATAGTCGATTAATCAGTGACGGTTATAAACTCTTAGAAGAGCTTCAAGCGGTCAATAGTGCAGGTAAGATGACCTCTTTAGGAAAGAAGCTCGTCGCATTGCCTGTGGACCCCAGGCTAGCCAGAATGATTCTAGAATCAAGTAATAATGGCTCACTCAATGAGCTAATTATTATAGCCAGTGGTTTAAGTATTCAGGACCCACGAGAACGTCCCGGGGAAAAGCAGCAAGCTGCAGATCTGGCCCACAAACAATGGCAGGACAACGAGTCTGATTTTATATCGCTACTCAACCTTTGGACTCACTTTGAAGAAAAACGACAAAACTTGTCAACTAATCAGTTTAGTAAATACTGCAGATCGCAGTTCGTTTCCTACCTGCGTATGCGTGAATGGAGAGACCTTCATCGGCAACTGCATAGTGCGTGTAGAACACTTAAGCTGACGGATAATCAGCAACCTGCTGAGTATGGGCCGATTCATCAAGCTCTGCTGTCAGGTTTGTTAGGTCAGGTCGGAATTCGTGAGGATAAATGGGAGTTTTTAGGAACCAGAAATCGCAAGTTTTTTATCTTCCCTTCATCCGGTCTGAGTAAAAAACCGCCGAAGTGGGTTATGGCAGGCTCTTTAATGGAGACTACCAAGCAGTTCGCACTCAATGTGGCGAAGATTGATCCAGAGTGGCTTGAATCATTAGCGTCGCACTTAGTGAAAAAGAGCCATAGTGAGCCTTTTTATCATCATAAATCTGGTCAGGTAATGGCTAAGGAGCGGCAGACACTGTTCGGTCTGAGTATTGTTGAAGGTAAACGGGTGGCATATGGAAAAATTGCACCCATCGATGCAAGAAAGATCTTTATACAGCAGGCTCTAGTAGAAGATGGTTATCGTGGTAAAGGTCAATTTTATGCACATAACCAAGGACTAGTCGCGGAGTTACAGGCTTTAGAGGATCGCTTTCGTCGACGAGATTTATTGGCTGAGCAGATGGTCATTTACAACCATTATGATCAGCGTGTCCCGTCATCTGTTTATAACTTGCCTGATTTTGAGAAATGGCGCAAGACATCTGAGACAGACGATTCTCAGCTCTTATATATGAGTAAAACGTCGCTGTTATTACGAAATTTGGAGGCCAGTGAGGAAGCGCAATTCCCTCAGGAGCTGTTAATAGATGACTTCGAATACAGCCTTCGATATCACTTTCAACCGGGTCATGCTGAAGACGGTGTTAGCTTAATTTTGCCTTTAGCGTTATTGCATCAATCACCACGATACTTTTTCGACTGGTTGGTGCCAGGCATGTTACGTGATAAATGTATTGCGCTAGTCAAGGGGCTGCCAAAAAATATTCGACGTACATTTGTACCTGTGCCTGATTATGTTGACAAGGTATTGCTTAATATTAGCGCTCAAGATCGACCCCTAACCGAGGTTTTAGGTGAACAGTTACACAAGCTAACGGGACAAAAGATATCTAGCGAAAGCTGGAATCTGGATAATCTTAATTCTTGGTATCGGATGAACTTTATTTTGCAGGACGATCAAGGTCAGCTGATTGGTATGGCCAGAGATCTCAGCCAATTGCGTAAAGATTTTAAGCAACGGATCAATAATAGTTTGGCTGAATCAGCTGAAGAGACCATTGCGCGAAATAATATTACGGAGTGGGACTTTGCAGAGCTACCCATTGAGGTGGTTTTGCCGCGCGGAAATATGAATATTAAGGCGTGGCCAGCACTGCGAGATCATCAAGATTCAGTGGCCATTGAACTGATTGATAATCCTGCTGTTGCTGAGGCTATTTCCATGGACGGGCAATTGCGTCTGGCGGTGTTGCGAGGAAAAGATCAATGTAAATACCTTAGTAAAGATTTGTTGCGAGGAAAAGAATTGCAACTAAAAGCCGCCGGTTTGGTTTCTCGAGAGACCATTGTGCCGGCCATTATTTTGGCAAGCTTTAAGCAAGCTATGTTTTCAAAGAACGCTGTGATTAGGGATCAGCATGAATTCGATAATTGTTATACGACAGGTATAGGACAGGTTGTAGAATTTGCTCGACGGCATGGTGATGCCATTGAATCAGTATTGGCATCATTGCATGTGCATCAGCAAAGCATAAGATCAATGTCAGTGAGTGAACAGAGCGCAAAAGAAGATATTTTGGCCCAAATAAATTGGTTATTTTCACCTCAAACGCTTGCGCAAGCATCGGTAGAAGATACCTCACAATACTCAAGATATGTTCGCGCAATAGACTTTAGAATTGGAAAAGTATTGTCACAAGTTCAAAAAGATTACGAGTACACTATGGCTATTAGGTCTTTTGTAGAGCCTCTAGAAAAATTTGAGACGAAAAAATATCTCATGTCGCCCGAACTTAATCAGTCTTTACGTGAATTTCGATGGCTAATTGAGGAATTTCGAGTCTCTCTTTTTGCGCAGCAGCTTAAGACCAGAAGGCCGGTTTCGGAAAAACGTTTGGCCGCACGATGGTCAGATTTGAGCGATCAGCTAAGGCGGGTTGTACCGGATTACATATAATCTGTGACTTGAGTCTCATATAAGTGGGTGAGACGCTCCAACAAATGAACACTATTGAATAGCTCTGGAGTATAATCACACTCTATAATTTATTTTTAAACTTTTTTGAATCTAAATTCACTGTTCACCGCGTCGTAGATGCGAAATGTGGCATTCAACTTAACGTTGTATCTGAGTGTCCAAGTGTTTTGCAGTAGCTGTTGTTGAAAACAAGTATTTCTTGCCCCGCTTAATATGCGGAATATCAAGCTGGTGTGTTATTAGAGATGTGGGTTCAAGTAAAAATGTTAAAACTGGTTTTAGTATCACTGCTTATTGTTATGGCCAACTTTACGTTTAGTGAGGAGGCTGATGAGATTGACCCCTTTGAAGGAGTTAATAGAGTATTTTATGAGCTCAACTTTAATCTTTTAGACCCAGTGATTATCAAACCTATTGCTATTATCTATGATGACCTCACTCCTAAGCCTATCCGCCAAGGGTTTAGAAATTTCTTTTCCAACTTAGATGAAGTCCCGAGTCTGGTTAATAATGTCTTGCAAGGTAAATTTGGTCAAGCCGCTAATAATGCCGAGCGTTTTTTAATGAATACAACATTGGGGCTGGGTGGTTTTCTAGATATCGCAAAACGAGCGGGCCTGCAGTCAGCAGAAGACGAAGATTTTGGTCAAACACTAGCGGTTTGGGGTGTTCCTGATGGGCCTTATTTGATGTTACCCTTTTTTGGTCCATCGACCTTGCGAGATGCACCGTCAAACTTTGTTGATAGCCTACTTGATCCGTTTAGTTATAATGATAGCCTTCCTGTCCGTGCTGTTATAAAAGGAATCGATTTAATTTCTTTACGGGCTGATTTATTGGGTATTGACGATGTTATTAGCGGCGATGAATATTTGTTTATAAGGGATGTTTATCTGCAGAATAGAGAGTATGTTATCAGTGACGGCGCTATTGATGATGATTTTGATGATTTAGACGATTATTAGGCGCAACAGGTTTTATTTGTGTTTTATAGACTATTTTTTATTGAAACAATAATTATAAGATATTACTAAGTCGAGTTTTCATGGGTGAAGTTAAAAGCGCAGTTTTTCTGGTTGGTGAGAGAAATACCAAGCTTGAGCGATTAATGTCAAGAATCGAAGGGGGTGGTCACCATTGCCGGTATCTCTCCGACCTTAATGACTTGTCTGCCGTTTGTGAAGACGACTTTTCTCAGGTAGTGGCATTCTCTCCACCACCGGACATGATCGAAGACTTGTCCAGTAGCACGTTATTGAAAGAGTACGCTGCAAAGCACATGTTGACAGTAATACTTGACGATTTGTCCCACCCAAAAGCTATAGATTTTTTTAGACTTGGCATTGCTGATGTTTGGTTTGAGGATATGTCTAGCATCGAACTCGAAGAATCCTTTACTCGACTTCAAGAATTTGCGAACTTGCGGGTTCAGCGGATGACCTATGGCCAAAGGTTAGAAACGGCTAATTTAGATCTTCAAAATAGCTTGCATATGCTTAAGCAGGATCAACTTGCAGGGCTTGAAGTTCAAAAAAGTCTAATGCCTGAAAGTCCACTAAGCTTTGCGGACTATGAAATATCTCATTCTGTTACACCATCACTGTATCTTAGCGGTGATTTTGTTGGGTATAACTTTGTATTGGGTCGTTACTTGGTGTTTTATTTTGCCGACGTCTCTGGGCATGGCGCCTCATCGGCATTTGTGACGGTTCTGCTAAGGTTTATGATTGGTCGCGTAATACAGCGTCATGTTACTGAAAATGACCATGAGGCCCTTAAGGCGGCTCCTGAGGGTCTTTTAGAGCACGTAAACAAGCAAGTCTTAGCGACAGGGTTAGGAAAGCATCTAACCATTGTGGCCGGTTGCCTAGACACCGAAAATAGCACCTTGCGCTATGTGGTCGGGGCTCAACTGCCTCGCCCGATTATAATTGTTGACGGGTGCGCTCAATATTTACCGGGGAAAGGTAAGCCGGTTGGGATCTTCGAGAGCGCATCATGGGATGTAGAGCAGATAGTGCTACCTGAGCGCTGTGCGTTGGTGCTGTTGTCAGATGGTGTTTTTGATTTGGTACCGGATAAAGATCTAATTGACAAAGAAAAAACGTTGCTGCGCTTTCTTGCGCGCAGCTCTGATAACCTAGAATCTCTGAAAGCGGCTCTGTCTGTTGATTTCTTGGAAGATCCTCAAGATGACGTCTCCATGTGTTTGCTAGCCCGAGGAATGTAGCTTGAATTCTGGGAAAATACTCGTTTCTGATCAGCTTGGTAATCATCTACTAAAGTTTACTGGTGATGTACGAGTCACACTATGCGGTACATTAAGTCGTTACATCGAGACTATCTTTGGCACTAAGAATGTGAAGCGTGTTGTTGTCGACATGCTTGAAGCAGAGGGGCTGGACAGCACAACGCTTGGATTATTAGCCAAGTTAGGTCTCCATTGTCGTGAACAGTACGGGCTAAACGTTGAGGTTTTCTGTCAGAACACAAGCATTCTTAGAACGCTAGAAAGTATGAGCTTTGACGAGATCTTTGATATTTTCGATCAACTGCCTGATCTTGAGGCGATCGAAGATTTACAGGAAATAGATACCCAGAATTTACCGGTCGATGAAATTCGGGATCAGGTTCTGGAAGCCCATAAAATTCTGGTACGGTTAAGTGCCGACAATCAGCAAGAATTCAAAGATTTAATTAAGGCACTCGAATTCGATAGGTAACTAGCTCCCGTCTCTGGCGTTAATCTTGCAGCGGATATAGTCGCTATGAAGAATATGTAATAGGTCAGCTACTCGGCGCATGATGCTCTCCTCATGCTTATCTAAATGACCATCCGCAAAAGCGACACGCCACATTCCTGTCATTAGCTCAAGTTTTTGTTGCTCATTAAAATGACTATTGATTTCTCGAGTAAACTGATACAAAGAGGTGGCTTCAGTCACTTCTTCTCTGGAGAGTGTGATTAGCTCATCTATTTTTTCTTTGTCGATACCTAGCATGGTAGAGAGTGTTCCAGTAATAGATTCAAGCTCTTGCTCGTCGAGATTTCCATCGATAACCATCACCTCAATTAACAGTGCCGCTGAAGCAATTTGTTGTGGAGTTGCCGTGTCTTCTTCAGGCTCAATAACATTTTTAGAGAAAAAATTCTTAATTTTATCAATCATTTGGCGCTCTCTTTTAACCATTTTTCTAATTTAACTTGATCAGCAACAAAACTTCTTATGCCGTGGGATAGTTTTTCTGTTGCCATTGGGTCATCATTTAATTCATAGCGGAAAGCCGACTCATTGCCTATTGCATATTCAATTTTATTACCGGTATTGTTAGCGTCCAGTTTACGTTCAAGGGTTCCAAAATCGTCATCTAAAGCTTGCAAAAGTTGAGGGCTAATAGTCAGTCGATCACAGCCTGCAAGTTCTGTAATTTCACCGACATTTCTAAAGCTTGCGCCCATCACAACGGTGCTATATCCGGATTGCTTGTAGTAGTTGTAAATACGCGTGACCGACTGTACCCCGGGATCTTCTGACGCGGAGTAGTCAGACTTGTCGGTATTAGCTTTGTACCAATCCAATATCCTACCTACAAAGGGTGATATTAAAAAGGCCCCGGCATCCGCAGCAGCAGCAGCTTGGGTAAAATTAAATAGCAATGTTAGATTACAGTTAATACCCTCTTTTTCAAGCTGCCGGGCAGCACGGATACCTTCAAACGTCGAAGCCATCTTTATGAGTACGCGCTCTTTGCCAATACCGGCAGTCTCATAGAGACCAATTAACTGGCGTGCCTTGGTAATTGATTTTTCAGTATCAAAGGAAAGTCGCGCGTCCACCTCGGTTGAAATGCGCCCAGGGATAACTTTAATGATCTTTTCACCAATGCCAACGGCTAATTTGTCCATGCACAAAGATACCTGCTCATCACTGGACAGTGCTCCTCCAGAAACTGAGGCGATCACTTCATCAACCAAGCTTTTATAGCTCGGCATCTGAGCGGCTTTTAGAATCAACGATGGGTTGGTTGTGGCATCTTCAGGAGAGTACTGACTAATCGCTTCAAAATCGCCCGTGTCGGCGACTACGGTAGTCATATCTTTTAATTGTTCTAATTTACTTTTTGCGCTCATGTGCTAGTTTCCCCTGAGGTTGCCTCTAATGCCGTTGTCAAAACATCAATAGTTGATGTCGGTTTATAGGCATTTTCACTAATATGCCGTCTAAATTGCCGTGCTCCCGGCATTCCGTGAAATAGGCCCAAAATATGTCGAGTCATTGCATGTAATCTAACCCCTTTCGACATCTCATTATCCACATATTGAAGGAATTGTTCAGCGATATCTGCACGTGTTTTAACTGCAGTTTTACTACCATAAATACGGTTATCTACGTCTGATAGGAGATAAGGATTGGTGTAGGCTTCTCTCCCCATCATTACACCGTCAATTTTATCAAGGTGCATTACTGAGTCATCTAATGTTGTGATACCGCCATTTATCACAATCTCGATATTAGGGAAGTCTTTTTTTAGTTGATAAACCCGTTCATAGTTAAGTTCGGGGACTTCACGATTTTGTTTTGGGCTGAGACCCTTAAGCCAAGCTTTACGTGCGTGAACCAAAAATGTATTACAACCTGCTTCAGCAACAGTGCCAACAAACTGGCACAAAAAATCGTAAGAATCATAGTCATCCACTCCAATACGATGCTTTACGGTAATCGGTAGTGATGACGCCTCGACCATTGATGAGACACAGTTAGCAGTTATCTCAGCATTTTTCATCATAATCGCGCCAAACATACCGTTTTGCACTCGATCACTGGGACAGCCACAATTGAGATTAATTTCAGCATAAGCGTAGTTTTCAGCTAACTTACAGGCAGCAGCTAAGTCACGGGGGTCACTTCCTCCGAGCTGCAATGCAACGGGGTGTTCTTCCGCATTCATCGCTAAATGGCGTTCGGTATCACCGTGTAATATCGCGCCCGTAGTAATCATCTCTGTGTACAGGACAGCATGTTGGCTAATTAGGCGCAAAAAGAACCGACAATGCCGATCTGTCCAGTCGAGCATGGGCGCGACACAAAATTTTCGGCTAAGTTGTTCTTCAGTATTGTGGGCTGTGGTGATCAATGGCAGTCTTATTTTAAGTTATGTTAAGTGTCTTTGAGCCCTCAGTATAAAAGTCGTGGGTCAAAAAGTCTCTTGTAGATTGGAGTCATTTGTTGATTAGACAACCTTAATGGTTTTGCTTTACTCACTTTTAACCAACAGCATGGTGTAACTGGACTTACACGTGCGTCGTTAGTGCGATTATACGCAATCACCAAGAAAACCGTTGCTAAAGATGTAAATCAGTCGCTGTTCAGCGATCTAAATAAAATGTAATATCTCGGTGATATATTATTCGATTTATCCTCGGCATACATACCTTCGCATAGGCCGACTAGGAGCTTATTCATGGAGCACACAATGAAGAGTAAGAAATTAGAGGCACGCAGATGCAGCGCGATACTTCTTACGTTAGTGATGGCGGTTTACTCATCCCTACTAGCTGCCCATGCGGATCATGACAAAGCAAGATTTGTGTCAGCTTCTGGGGTAGATAGTGGCAAGTGCGATGACGCTGCCCAGCCTTGCCAAACCGTTAACTATGCTGGATTACAGTCTAACAAGGGCGATACTATTCGTATGGCGGCGGGTAACTATAATGTTGAAGATGTCGATACTCTGTTTTATTTGCTTAGCGATCTTGTCCCGGTGAAAGGCCTGTATAGCGAAGCATCTGATTTTGCGAAAATTGATGCCAATAACATTACGCGATTAACAGGAGTGCCATTGGAATTCGCGGATAAACTCGCGAGCAAAGGCTTTACGGTGATTGTCGATACGAAAGGTTTAGATATTGAGAAAACGCAAAATATTCGCGAAAAGATGCAGGTCTATGAGCGATTGAAGGTCGCTAAGCCGGCGAC